>ENA-OZGY01000187-OZGY01000187.1-human-gut-metagenome-genome-assembly--contig:-NODE-187-length-7607-cov-3.301907_pt1 | contig 7607 bp, 6 predicted proteins | sample MGYA00245123_ERZ653671 | MGnify/ENA primary metagenome ERZ653671 (study PRJEB26926, sample SAMN06165335) | human gut metagenome | biome: ENVO:00009003; feature: ENVO:2100002; material: ENVO:00002003... | reverse complement strand
CAGCCGGAGTGAGAACTCCGATTGCGTTGCCGTCAATCAGTCGGTTCTCCGCCCACTGTTGCAGTTCGGATTTGCGGAAATGCAGTTTGGATCCGAATTTCTGGAATGGGATAGTTCCGTTGCTCGTTTCCTTGTAGAGCTGCCCTTTGGATATGGGGTAGCCGTTGGCGTTGAGAAATTCCAACGCCCCTTTGGTGTCGAGCGATTCGCATTCATTCTGCCTGTCCTTACGGGCTGCGTTGGCGATTGCCGCGAGCAGTCCGTTCTCGGTGAGGTATTCCTCAACCGCACCCTTCACAATGAGGCTAAGAGCCTGTATGAAGGGCATAGTCATAAGTTCCTGCATGTTCATTACTGTGGATGGATTAGTGGTGATGGGGGTGTTTAGCGCATTAGGCATACACATTTGAGAATTAAAAACTGATGGGTGTTCATCATACTGATGCGGGGGTGTTGTCAAAAATGTTAATCTATGCCGTGCAGCCTTGACTACACCCGGAGGGAATAAGCTGCTCGGCACTTGCAAAATTAGCGACGGTTTACCGTCATTTTTATGCGCAAAATGGCGAAAATCACTGAAATAGGATTTATTTTGCCCTCATTATCGCCGTTCAGCAATGGCAATAAAGGGGCTGACACTTGCCGTGGGTGCGTTGGCACTTGTCACAGCGAGGTCTTGATACAGATGTTTTTTCAGTGAGATTCGCCCTTTCACAAGGGGCCGGCATGGCAGAGGGGAGCAACTGATGCCGCCTGTATCATCACAGCGGTTTTAATCAGTGTGTCCGACACATCGACTGCAATATGCCGTTACTTTCAACAAAAGAAAAACCGCAATGGTTCGTCCTGTCCGGCGTTGTCCGATTTATTCCGGATTACGGCCGATGTGTTTTTCTTTCAGCGGTTTTCCGATGGTGACACGGCAAAAGTAGAAATGGCAGACGGATTGTGCAAGTATTCAGCTACTTGTGAATTTTAATGACTAATATCCGGCTATACTTGACTAATTGCCGTGCCGTTTCTCTATATAATTTACGAAAATTTTTCGGAAAATGCAAATGAGGAGTATAGAATGTGTTTTATTACAAGATATTTGGTTATGTCAAAATAACTCTGTAATTTTGCGTAATCAATTACGTAATTAAGAATAATACTAATACAGGAGGCAGGTTCCATTAAAATGCGTTTCAATGCAAAAAAAGCCTGTCTGAGATTAAACAAAATAGATTTATCCAATGAGTAACTATCTATCTTTAGAGAAGAAGAAAATCACTACCACAACATTCCGTCAGATGAAAATGGCGGGAGAAAAGATTTCAATGCTTACCGCATACGACTACACCACCGCATCCATTTTGGATGATGCGGGGATTGACGCAGTCCTAATCGGTGACTCTGCGGCAAACGTGATGGCTGGTTATGCGACTACCGTTCCTATGAAATTAGACCAGATGATTATGTATTCAGCTTCCGTGGCACGCGGAGTGCATCGGGCTTTGGTGGTTTGCGATATGCCTTTCGGTACATATACAAACCCGGTTGACGGCGTCCGAAATGCGGTGCGGCTCATGCAGGAAGGAGGATGCGATGCCTTGAAACTTGAGGGCGGAGAGGAAATAGCCGAGACTGTGAGAAAGATAATTGATACAGGCATTCCGGTCATGGGGCATCTTGGACTAACACCGCAGTCCATACATAAGTTCGGGTCGTTCGGGCTGCGTGCGAAGGAAGATAAGGAAGCAGAAAAACTTCTGAAAGACGCCCATCTGTTAGAAGAACTCGGATGTTTTGCAGTAGTTCTTGAAAAAATCCCCGCTTCACTTTCCGCAAAGGTATCCCAAAACCTCACAATTCCCACGATAGGAATTGGCGGTGGCAAATGTGACGGACAAGTCCTTGTCGTTGATGATATGCTCGGGAAAAACAAAGGATTCGCTCCGAAATTCCTCCGGAAATATGCGGACTTATACAGCATCATACATGAAGCCGTAGGTCGTTACATCGAGGATGTCAAGAGCTCGGATTTCCCGAATGAATCCGAACAATACTGAAAACAGTCAGATTTCTTATAACCTATAATAGAAAGACATGGACTTTTTTGAACGCACAGGAAAAATGGCTATCGGCAGCAGGCTGAGGGTCTTGACCGAAACGCTGACACGCGATGCCGCCGGGATATACGGACTTTATGGTGTTGAACTCAAACCCAAATGGTTTCCGGTCTTCTATTCCCTGACCGATGAACTACCCAAGAGCGTCACATCTATAGCAAAGGAAATAGGGCAGTCGCATCCGTCGGTCAGCACGATAGTCAAGGAGATGACAAAAGCCGGCATTGTTGCCGAGGTGGATGATAAAGCCGACCGCCGCTGCACACTAATTACGCTCACGGAATATGGCAAAAGCCTCAGTCAGGAATTGATAGCCCAGCTCCGCGATGTCGAGAGGGCTGTGGAGGAAATCTCATCGGAATGTGACAACGATCTATGGGCAGCTATTGCCGATTGGCAGGAAGCACTTAGCCGCAAATCCATACTTGAGCGTGTACGCTCCATCAAGGAAGAACGCGAACGTTCCGAGGTTGAGATTGTAGCATACCGACCGGAATATAAAAAAGCCTTCTATGAGCTCAACCGCAAATGGATAGAGCTTTATTGGGAGTTGGAGCCACACGACATCGAGGTTATGGAAAATCCGGAAAAATACATCCTTGACAAAGGCGGATATATCTTCGTGGCTTTATACAACGGTTTCCCGGTGGGAGTATGCGCCCTGTGTCTGATGCCTGAGGAATCACCCTACGACTTCGAGTTGGCAAAGCTCGCGGTCAACAATTCAATCCAACGAAAAGGCATAGGACGCAGGCTTTGTGAAGCGGTCATAAACAAGGCGCGTGAATTGGGAGGTGAAATGCTGTTTCTCGAAAGCAACACGCGGCTTAAACCCGCCATAGCCCTCTATCGTAAGCTCGGTTTCAAGGAGCTTCCCGAATATCATCCGGCATACGCCCGTGGTGACATACAAATGGAATTATCATTGTAATACAGAATAGCAATATGAAGACAAAAGTATTTGTGCGGCGTGAAGACGCGGTTAAAAAGACATTCAAAGGTGTCAGCCTTGATTCCCTTGCCGTAGGAGAAAGGTCGATGGTAACGAAGATGAACTATGTGAAAGGCAACTTCGCCACACTCCATACCCATCCCCACGAGCAGTGTGGTTATGTAATCTCAGGCGAATACCGTCTGATTGTGGACGGCGATGAAAAGATTGATGTGATAATGCACCCCGGTGACACATACGCAATCCCCGGCAACACACCTCACTCGTTTGAGGTGATTGAGGGAGGAGAGGTTGTTGACGTGTTCACGCCCCATCGCGAAGACTACCTCTAAGAAATCTATTACAAATGTTGTAAATCCTCGCTAACAGCGGGGATTTTTCTAATAAAAGACGCCGGGTATCCCTCCCAGCGTCCACCACTAAATCCACGTCAAGTAATGAAACAAAAACATTTATGACGTCGAATTATATCGCAAAGTTATCCATTTCTTCACGACTTACAAAATCCATAACGCTTAACACTATGGTTTTGTGCGATGAAAAGAAAAATTCATTCGGCGGTAGAGTAATTAACCGCCCCAAGACTATTTATTGCCTGAACCATCAATCCGTCATTAGCTCGGGTGTATTTCTCCGTGTGCCGTAGGCTGCTGTGACCAAGTAACGTGGACACCGTTTTAATATTTGCTCCACCGTTTAGCAGATTCACTCCAAAACTATGACGTGCGCAATGCCAAGTGATATGTTTATCAATACCAGCACGTTTTACCCATCGTTTGACTGCTTTGAGGCAAGCGGTATGAGATGGCAGCGGGAAGATGATATTATCGCGTTCTTCGGCGGATGTTGGTTCTCCTACCAATGAGAGAATATCATCGTTAAGAGGAATAATGACACCACTTGCCGAACTATGCCCTTTGGTCTTGTTCTGCTCGAAAATAAGCAACTTGTTGGCATAGTCAATATTTCGGAAAGTTATCGTACTCACATCGCACCAACGCAAGCCACAAAAGAGACTGAAAAGAAATGCCCGCTGAATCACAGGATTCTCGTTGGCGTAATGGGTTGCCATAAGCCGTTTGATTTCATCAAGCGACAGCACTTCTTTTTTCAACGTCTTTTCATCAATCCGTATTGTTATTCCCTCACATGGACTTTTGGGCAGTATGTCTTTCTCAACAGCATAGTTCAGCACTTTTTTGAAGCGTTGGTATATGGATTGAGGTCCTTCGCCTTTGCCGTGTGCTTGAAGATACTCTACAAAAGCAACCATCATTTCTTTTGTCAACTGTTGAGGACGGATGATTTTGTCGTACATCGCATATCCGGGTGTTTCCTGAAGAAAGGCACGGAAGCGGCGATGCGCTAACTTAATCATTCGCTTATCGGCCTTTGTATAGTTTTCGATATATTCCTCAAAGAAAGAGTGAAAGTTGGCTATTCGCTCCTTCTTCAAGCGATAACCCTCACGGTCTTCGAGAAGTTGCTGCTCTCGCTCAAACCGAATCTTTTCTGCGAGGGCAAGTGTGTTCTTGTTCTGGAGGCGTTCCTGCTGTGTGCGCGGAGCTATCCAGATGTAGAGGTTAAGGTTTTCTTTTCGGCGGTTGTGCTTGATTTTATATTTTGGCTTACCAGTCATAGCCCCCGATGTGTAATACACCGGATTGCCGTCCTCGTCAAGTACGGGAGTTTCAGTACGTCCGAGGTAAAATTCAAGATATAGGCTCGCGCGACCATCACTAAGCTTCGATTGTTGGAGCTTGGGGTTCTGTTTGTTCTTTGTTTTGAGATTTGCCATAGAGTAATTATTTCTTTGATACAAAGTTACCAATTCAGAAATAAATTGTAAATTTGCATTAAAGAGTCGTTAACAGTTCTATAACAACCAAGGTGTACTAAAAGTGTACTACTTGGTAAAAATAATAGAAAGCAGCACTAAATGGATAGAAAGACAAAAGCGCTTAATGCGCTGATATTCATTGGGATGGTTCCTAATGAGTTCTATCCGTTTTCTACCATATATCCCGGGTCCGGGTACTGAACTGAGGATTCTCGTTTTGAGAGTCCTCTTTTCTTTCACCTGTACCTCTTAGCTCGCGGGTTCGTTCGTAGATAAGCTCAATGCCTTGTAATGAAATTGGGGGGGGGCGATATGATTTCTTGTTGGTTGTCTCTAAAAATTGAAATAGAAAATTCGTTATCTCATTTTTTTGCTAAAATTTGAGATAACGAATTTTTTTTTGTATTTTTGCAGAAAATTGCGATATGATAAACTTAGAGACATTTAATGCAGGGCATTACGAAGATGGATATGGCTATAAGTACTTTGTACCTAATCACATCAATCAAGAATGGACATGGAACAATCCTACAATCAACCATTTATTGGAAAAAGCAGCCTTGAAATTAGGCGAGCTAAACTCTTTTTCCAAACTTGTGCCAAATATAGATCTATTCATACAGTTACATGTAACTAAGGAAGCTGTCGTTTCAAGTCGCATTGAAGGCACCCAAACAAGGATGGATGAAGCACTCCTTCCCGAAACGGAAATTCAATTTGAAAGAAGAGATGATTGGAAAGAGGTTCAAAACTATATTAAAGCGATTAATGAAGCTATCAAAAGTTTAGAGATTCTACCTATTTCAAGCAGATTAATTCGTAATACTCATAAGCTTTTGCTGGATAGTGTTCGAGGCGAGCACAAACTTCCTGGAGAATTCCGAACAAGTCAGAATTGGATTGGCGGTAAATCTCTTGCTGATGCCAAGTTTATTCCTCCGTCTCATCAACTTATTGGAGAACTGATGGGTGATCTTGAGAAATTCCTAAACAATGATCAAATCCATCTCCCATCCTTGTTGAAGATAGCCATTGCTCATTATCAATTTGAAACAATACACCCATTTCTGGATGGCAATGGACGTATTGGTCGCTTGCTGATTACCCTATTTCTTGTCAAGGAAGGAGTGTTGGATATGCCTTTGCTCTATCTGTCAACATTTTTCGAGAGTCCTAAAGACCTCTATTACGATAATCTTTCTTCAATTCGTACAAAGAATGATATGACTCAATGGATAAAATACTTTCTCGTTGGAATAGAGCAGACCGCAACTAAAGCTGTTGAAACATTATCTTCAATACTGCGTTTCAAAAGCGAGGCAGAAGATTTAATAAGGACCTCTTATCGGAGTCGCTCTACAAATGCTATTAGATTACTTCATCGGCTTATGAAAAATCCATACATAACCGTTGATGACGCCGCTTTCATTTGTGGGATAACATATAATTCAGCTAATACTCTTGTCAAGATGATGACACAGGACAATTTATTGTTGGAAGTCACAGGTCAGAGCCGCAACAGATTATACGTTTGTAAATCCTATCTATCGCTGTTTGACTAATCTGTTAAATTCTACAAATTATCTGTTTCCCAGACTCGGGTATCCAATGGCACATTTCCCACAACCTGTCTTAATCGGCCAAGATTGGTCCTAATAAGGCGCGGTTGGGGGTACTGAAACGACTGGCATTCGTTTGATTGTCAGTCGTTTTTTTGTATTCGCGAGAGATTAATCGTTTAGGGAGGTGACTGAGGCGGGGAGGACGGGGGTGGCGCCGTGGCAGGTGCAGACGTAGGCCGAGGCGCGCACGGCGGCGGCATGTGCGTCGGCGACGCTACGGCCCCGGAGCAGCGCGGCGGTGAAGGCGGCGGTGAACGAGTCGCCGGCGCCAACGGTATCGGCAACTTCGACACGTGGTGTCGGCCGGAATGAGACGCCGTCACGTGTGAAGACGTAGCTGCCGAAGGCTCCGCAAGTTTGTATCAGCATTTTCAGGCCAAACCGCGTCAGCAGTTGCCGGCTGTCATCCTGCACGTCTGTCCCCGAAAGTCCGAACATACCGCTGATCGTAGCCAGCTCCTCATTATTGATTTTCAATATGTTGCATCGGCGCAGCGACTCCTCAACAACATCCTTGGAATAGAAGTCCTGACGGAGATTGATGTCAAACACCACGAGACGATTGTCATCCCGCGGCATGGCGTCAAGAAAACGGCCGATAGTCCCGCGGGAGGCCTCGCAGCGCTGGGCGAGCGAGCCAAAGCACACGGCCCGCGTCTGCGACGCAATCGCCTCAAGTGCGGCCGTCCACGGGATGTGATCCCACGCCACGCCCTGATGTATTTCATACTGCGGTCCGCAACCCGACGTGTCGGGAAGTACGTCAACCGTACCGGTGGGCCGGTCGACTATCGCCAGGTGTGAGTCAAGACCTTGCGACGCAAAGCTATCGATAATTTCGCGCCCGAGCGCATCATCGCCAACCGCACTGACCACACACGCCGGCAGGCCGAACTGCGACACATGATGTGCAAAGTTGGCCGGCGCACCGCCTATCTGCCGTCCCTGAGGGAGCATATCCCACAGGACCTCACCTATACCGACTATCAATTCGTTCATCATTCCAAATGTAAATGGTTAATGTATCTCGCAACGGCCTGAGACCTGTCTCTTATACACATCTGACGCTGCCGACGATAAGG
>ENA-OZGY01000183-OZGY01000183.1-human-gut-metagenome-genome-assembly--contig:-NODE-183-length-7677-cov-3.186565_pt1 | contig 7677 bp, 5 predicted proteins | sample MGYA00245123_ERZ653671 | MGnify/ENA primary metagenome ERZ653671 (study PRJEB26926, sample SAMN06165335) | human gut metagenome | biome: ENVO:00009003; feature: ENVO:2100002; material: ENVO:00002003... | reverse complement strand
ACTCCAGATATGCCGATTAAAAAGGTTGACCCTTCGGGCGACATCAAGCGTCAGGTTGCCAACAGCGTCAAAATGGTCGGTATGCGCTACAAGTTTCAGACTATGGGCGAGTATAACGCCGTCCTCTCCTTATATAATATAAGGTGTGAGCAGACCGACGGCAGAGTGAACGGGCGCGAGTATCACGGTCTGGTGTATTTCGCCACAGACGACGAAGGCAAGGTTATCGCCAATCCGTTCAAGGCTTCACGCCTCGGCAAATTCGCAAGCCGCACCGCCGTGGACGGACGCTTCGAGCGTGCCAAAGAGAAGATTGATGTCGCACCGACAAAGAACAGAGTAGCCGATGTGCTTTCCCGCGCCACCGACAAGGATGATTTCACAGCCAAGTTGAAGGACTGCGGCATAAATGTCGTTCTCCGCTATACCGACGAGGGGCGCATATACGGCGTTACGTTCATAGACCACAACACTATGACGGTATTGAACGGTTCCCGACTCGGCAAGCGCTTCTCGGCAAATGCCCTCAACGAGCAGTTCAATAATCCACAGGCGCAACTGACAAACGATGTGTCGGTTCCCGACACCCCTGTTACCGTACAGGAGCCGGAGCAGACCACCGACACCCATTCGGATACCCAGTCACAATCTGGCAACACTCAGGCACCGTCTGAGGGACAACACCAATCTGCTACTCATTCTTCCGCCACGGATTACGGCGACAGCGATTTCACGCTTCCGGGTCTTGACCTGTTCCAGCCGGGGCAGTCGTTCAACCCCGACGAGGAAGAATTCCGCCGCCGTATGCAGCGAAAGAAGAAGAACGGACCACGACATCGTTTTTGACTGATTTAGCTGATTATTCGCACAATAGTGTGAATGTCAGAATTATTCCGTAACTTTGCCACTGAATCGCAGTCATAAATTTGATTGTGGATTTAGTGGTGAGTAGGCGGGAGGGATACCCGCCTACTTTTTTCAACATTATCCCAACCACCACTATACAAATCCACTTAATCCACACAAATTTATGGACACCATTGAAGTTGAACGTGAAGTTTTCGATGCGCTCATCAACCGTGTCGATTTTCTCCACAAGATCGTCAAAGCTCTTTACGAGCAGTTGCGCGACAAGAAATTGTCGGACTGGCTCACAACCAAACAGACCTGCGACTATCTCCACATATCTGAGCGAAAGTTGCGCTCAATGAAAGAACGCGGCAAAATCGGATTCTCTCACCTCGGAAGGTTATCGCAGTTCAAAGCAGGCGATATTGCGCAACTCATTGTCAAAGAGAAAGGAACAGGGCAATGAAAGAAACAATCACCGCCAACGACCCGCGTATAATGCGTCTGACAACTCAAGCCGACGATATTACAGCCATGTGTCAGCAACTTAAAGACGAGTATCATCCCTTGCTTCACGGCAAGCGGTTCATCACCGATGCCATGCTGTCGGAGCTATTAGGAGTGAGCCGACGTACCACGCAGAATTACCGCGACCGAGGTTTAATCCCTTATTACCGACTTGATGGCAAAATCCTATACGCCGAGGAAGATATAGAAATCTTCCTGCAATTCAACTACCGACCCAAACTCGACTGAATAATTGCTGACATTTCACTGAGACTCTGTGAAATGTCAGCAATTACAATTATATTCTCCGTAATTCGTCGTACCTTTGCATACCGAACAATCAACGATACAAACGATAGAACAATAAATTATGTTTTCATCCAACGACAAGTTACCTCGATCTTTTGGTGAAGAATATGATAATAATGTTATTTTCGATGATATAAAAATCATTAAAGATTTTTATGAAGCCCTATCATTTTGCAATATTTCATTCATCGAGAATGCCGCACTTATGTCTGATGCTAAGGTTTTTTCTACATCAACATATATTTATAGTTCTATCGAAGGTACTATCGAATCAATTTCCGTATTACTCCATAACGGTAGGTGTAACGACGCATTTGCTTTAGTTAGAAAGTATTGCGATTCAATCATTTTGGATATTTATAAAAATATATTGTCAAAGCAAATTGATGAAGCTTATTATAAACACTTATCATTAGATGAATATAAAAACAATAAAATAAAACAATGGATAGATGCAGAAAACCGATTGTTTGAGCAACGTGATATAATAAATGTTTACACCGCAATCAAAAAAGAATATCCTGAATTAACTAATTTGTTTAATCTTACGAATAAATCAACTCTTTATCATAAGTTGAGAGATGTATGTAATGATAATATGCATTACAATTATCTTTATACTATGATGGCAAATGATGCGAATATGATTAGAGCTCGTAAAGATTTATGGATACCATTGTTAAGAAAAATAGCACGAGCTATTAGATTATTCTTTACAATCCATTTTTCATTTATTTATGTAGGACACCCAGGTACACTGATGTCTTCAGATTATATGGATCATATTGACTGTGGAATGCAACCACCATCAGGTTGTGAACGGTGGGTTGCCAATCCTGTTAGAATTGCATTTTCATCAATTGTACAAAAATATGCTCCAAAAATTTCTGAATATTTACTCAAACTGGATTTAATGGATTTAGAATAATTTTACGATAACGGCAACCAAGCTCTACGTCCGGTTGCCGTTATTATTGGTCCTCGCTGCCTGATGTCAATTCATCATCACGCAATCAAATTTCTGACGCATGGAAGCCATATCCTCGTATATGGTTTTCGCCTGCATTTTTGCATATATTTGAGTTGTGCGTATGTCTGAGTGACCGAGCATTTTGGAAATGCTCTCAATCGGTACATGGTTGCTCAACGATAGTGTGGCAAATGTATGGCGACCGATATGCGAGGTGAGATGTCGATTGATTTTTGCCAAATCCGCCACCTCCTTGAGATAGGCGTTCATGCGCTGGTTGGAGATTACCGGCAACACTACGCCTTCCAGCATTACTTTCGGATGATTGCTGTATTTCTCTATCAGTCGGCGAGGGACATCGAGGAGTGGGATTACGCTCAGTTCACCCGTTTTCTCGCGGTGCTTACGTATCCACATATTGCCCTCAGCATCGGTGGTTATGTCGGAGCGTTTAAGCGATTTGATGTCGCAGAACGCCAGACCGGTGAAGCAGCAGAATACGAATGTGTCACGCACAGCCTCCACACGCGGATAGGCTTTTAAGTCCAAATTCATCATGCGTTTCAGTTCGGCTTCTGTTAATGCCTCACGGTCTGCGACGGTGCGTTTGAACCGTTTGCCGAGGAAAGGATCTTCAGTCGCCCATTTGTTGGCTATGGCATACTGCATGACATTTTTGAGGTAACGCAGATAGCGCACAGCGGTATTGTTTGCGGCCTTCTTATTCATGCGCAGGAAGTGTTCAAAGTCTTGGACAAATCCTTTCGTTACATCCTTAACCGGGATGTCAGACACGTTCAGAGTGAGCTGCATAAACTCTTCCAGATAGGTCACGCAACGTACCCAACGCTCATATGTGGCTTTGCCCATGTCGCCACGCTCATATTCGGCATAGCGTTGTTCGTTTGCCTGCCGGAATACATCACAGAGCATTTTCGGTTTCTCGACCGTACCGAGGAAATGGTCACGCAGAATTTTGGGGTTGACCATCTTGCCCTCGCGCACGAGCATATTGTGTATTTCGAGGAAGCGGGCTTTGACAACCTCGATATACTTGTTCAGTTCAAGATCGCGACGGGAGCGACCTTTTGACATGGCGCGCTTCTGGTCCCAGTTTTCAGGGACGACACTGCGACCGATGTTCATTTCCGATACCTGGCCGCTGACGGTTATGCGGACAAAGATGGGATACTCGCCGTTGCGGAGGGCGCGGGCTTTCCTTGCTATGAAAGACAAGGTGAAATAAGAATCATGTAACATAATTTGAAATTGTGGATTAATGGTTATATAAATATAATCACTTTTACCCAATTTCACAACAGGCAAGAACAAGGAAATCAGTGCCGTATGCAGATTCCCGTGAACAGAATCGTGAACACACGCACTATCACATATTCTGTTCACGATACAGATTGCGTGAAGTTCATCGTTTTTCCGTGATTTGTCAGTTTGTTCACGATTAATCCAGCCCAATGATACACTCAAAGTCGCCCGAATACGTTAAATATAGCCTTCTGACAGTTCCATAAAAGTTAAAAGGACAAATAAAAGTTAAATTTTGGGCTGATTTCAATCAATAGTGGGGTTCTGAACCTACCAAATCGTATGAAAGCCCCACTTTGTGAACGGCAAATCGCAGAAAAACGCAGAAGATTAAGCAATTACATTCGTCTATCTGAAATCGTGAACAAAACTGTTCACGGCGAAGGCTGTTCACGATTTGTTCACTGCTGAACCTTACAATGTGCGTTATTTTGCCGGTTAGGGGTATTACAAAAAATCGCTGAAACCGTCTTAGTTTCAGCGATTTGCGGCATCTTGCCGATTTGTTGTGTGATCCGTCTGGGGCTCGAACCCAGGACCCCAACATTAAAAGTGTTGTGCTCTACCAGCTGAGCTAACGAATCGTTGCCTTTGTTTTTCTCAAAAGCGATGCAAAGTTAGGTACAATTTTTGGAATGTGCAAGTATTTACACTGTTTTTTCATGTCGTTTTTTCATGGCGAATTGAAACGCTAACGTGAGTAACTGAATGACAATCAAATAGCGACACCGCATATCATCCACATCTATCGACTCTTCAGATCTATACAAACATACTAATACAACAAGCTTCTCGACGATTAACCCGGAGAAGACTCGCACTTTAGAGACGTACAAACAAGTGCACATAACAAGAGCTCCGACAGTATGTCAGAGCTCTTGTGAAAGATAGATGAGACGTCAAATTACATTGCCTTAAGCAGCTGGTCAATGCGGTTAAGGTTCGTCTCGTCGTTAAGATTATAGTAGATGTTGCGCAGATAACGGAGGCTCTCCTCGTTCTCGTTATCGAGCTTGTAGGCAGCCTCGAATGCTGCAGCAGCTTCTTTAAGCAGCGGCTGGAGTGTCTCGGCTTTGAGCTTAGCATAAGCCTGCTGGTTGTTGGGATCGGCATCGCCATCAAGCTTGTCATACTTCTCAGCGATGACTTTGCCAAGCGTCAAGAATGCCACATCGTATTTGTCATTGAGCTGGGTAGCCTTCTTAAGGGCGTCGATTGCCTTGTCATAATTGCCGATATTGTCCTCAAGCACACCTGATGAATAGTAGAGAACAGGGTTGTTGGGCTCCTTTGCGATTAAATCGGCAAGAAGAGTCTGAGCCTGCTCAAACTGCTTGCTCTCGATGTAGCCGTTAAGAGTCAGCAGGAGGAATGTAGAATTGTTTGTGCCATATTTGTCAAGACCTTTCTTGGCATACTCAAACATCTTCTCGTGGTTGTCAGACTGAAGAGCAACCTGAGTGGCATACTGGAGAATGTCGGGATTGACATATCCGGCATTGATAGATTTGTCAAAGCATTCGATTGCCTGGGGAAGCATGTCGGCCTGCCATGCGGCGAGGCCCTGAAGATACTGAGCATAGGATACAGTAGTGTCAGCGGGGGCAACGATGCCAAAGCGGCTGTCACCGGGAAGAGCGGCGTAGATGCCCCATGCCTTGTAGGCATCGGCATAGTCACGAGCTTCCCACGCGCTGCTGCCGGCATTGTTGAAGTCGCTGTAGTGTCCCTTGACGGTGTTGATGATGTCTTTCTCGCTGAATTTTGGTTCAACCTTGCCTTTTTCGTTTACAGCCGGCTGGAGCGAAAGAGCCTTGTCATAGTAGTTATAGCCGTCAATGAGCGCCTGGGCGAGCTGCACCTTGTCAACTTCCTTGCCAAGGGCTGCGTTGGCATACATGTCGTCATAGATTTTGAAAGCGGCTTTGCCGGGGATAACCCAGGTCTGCGATGCAGATGCAATCTCGGGAGTTGCCTCGAGGGGAACAATCACAGTCTTGACTGTCTCGACAAAGGCAGGATAGTCCTTGACATCACCGAATGCCTTTTCCACGGTCTTGAGTTGGTCTTTGATCTGGGCCGATGCCCCCATGACGGTAGCAAGCGAAAGGGCCAGAATGCTGATTTTCTTCATAAGGTAATTAGTTTGTTAGGTGAGTTATTTTCATTAATCTTCTTCAGGTTCATCGACTTCAAATATGTCTTCTTCGTCATCGTCGATGTCGGCCGACGGAGTATCTTCTGACATCATCTCATCGATCGCTTCAGTAATTTCCCCGGCCTGAGTGTCGATCACCTCCTGATCCACTTCTTCCTCGGGATCGGTCTCCACACAGCAAACGGAAGCAATGGTATCATTGCGCTTCTCGAGATTGATGATGCGGACGCCCTGAGTGGCTCGACCCATGACGCGAAGATCGGCCACATGGATGCGGAGCGTGATGCCCGACTTGTTGATGATGACGAGATCGTTGTCGTCATTGACGCTCTTGAGAGCCACGAGATGACCGGTCTTGTCGGTCACATTCATGGTCTTCACGCCCTTGGCGCCACGGTTGGTCGTACGATAGTCCTCGAGCAGCGAGCGTTTGCCATATCCGTTCTCGCTGAGCGAAAGGACGGTGTTTTCAGAGTCACGAGGCATACATATCATGCCGATGACTTCGTCCTGACCGTCTTCGTCGATGCGCATGCCGCGAACGCCGGTCGAAACACGGCCCATCTCGCGGACAGCCGACTCGTCAAAACGGATGGCGCGTCCGTTACGGTTGGCCATCAATATCTGACTGTCGCCATCGGTCAGCTCAACCTGTAGCAACTCGTCATCCTCACGAATGATGATGGCGTTTACTCCGGCAACGCGGGGACGAGAATATGCCTCAAGGCTTGTCTTCTTGATGACGCCCTTCTTGGTGCAGAAGACGAGGTTGTGACTTGTAATGAATTCCTTGTCTTCGAGGCCTTTGATGCGTATGAAAGCCTTGACCTGATCATCCGTATCAATGTTGAGCAGGTTTTGGATGGCACGGCCTTTAGCGTTTTTAGCGCCTTCGGGAATGTCATAAACCTTAAGCCAGTAGCAACGGCCTTTCTTGGTGAAGAACAGCATGTAGCTGTGCATCGATGCCGGATAGATGTATTCGATAAAGTCTTCGTCGCGGGTGTCACTGCCTTTCACGCCGACGCCACCACGGTTTTGAGCGCGGAACTCCGACAGAGCAGTACGCTTGATATAGCCAAGGTGGGAGATAGTTATAATCATCTCGTCGTCGGCATAGAAGTCCTCGGCGTTGAAATCACCGGCTGTATAGTCAATGTCGGTCTTGCGATTGTCACCGTAGTTCTCGCGTATCTCGACAAGCTCGTCCTTGATGAGCTGACGGCAGACGTTGTCGTCATTCAGGATAAGTTCAAGGCGGGCAATCTCGGCCTCAACCTCTTCATATTGCTGGTGAAGTTTGTCCTGCTCGAGGCCCGAGAGACGTTTGAGCTGCATGTCGACGACGGCCTGTGCCTGAACCTGAGTGAGTCCGAAGCGTTCCATCAGTCTTTCACGCGGATCCTCATCGCGCGGCGTGTTGCGGATTATCTGGATAACCTCTTCAATGTTGTCACACGCTATGATAAGTCCCTCGAGAATGTGTGCGCGCTCCTGAGCCTTACCGAGGTCAAACTTGGTGCGACGGATGACAACTTCATGACGATGGTCAACAAATGCC
>ENA-OZGY01000179-OZGY01000179.1-human-gut-metagenome-genome-assembly--contig:-NODE-179-length-7706-cov-4.731930_pt1 | contig 7706 bp, 7 predicted proteins | sample MGYA00245123_ERZ653671 | MGnify/ENA primary metagenome ERZ653671 (study PRJEB26926, sample SAMN06165335) | human gut metagenome | biome: ENVO:00009003; feature: ENVO:2100002; material: ENVO:00002003... | reverse complement strand
AGACAGTCGTTTTCCATTGCGCGGGCAAGGTTATTGTCGGCGACTTCGACCGCGCGGTCGTGTTTCAATTTGTATTCGTCCTTAACGGCAAGGACGATTTTTCCGCTTTTCATCATATGTCGTATTCCTCGATGTCGGGAACGTTTTTGAAGATGCTGTCAAGTTGTTCCTTGGTGTATTCGCGTTCCGTGAAGTTTTTCGCCGACGACTTCGGATTTTCGACGGCGATTGCCGATTTTTTGGCTTGTTCCAGCGTGGTTATGCGCGCGTCGTGCCAATTTGCAAGTTGCTTATTGATAAATTGCAGGGGGAAGCGGCTGTTTGCGGCAAGTTCAGCGGCGTACAGAATAAGGTCGTCGGGCATGCCCCATTCGGTGCACCAGACGCGGTAATATTCGCGGTCGTTTTGCGAGACGAACCTGTTTGTCCCGGCAAGCGACAGGACTTTTTTGATGAACTCGTCGTTCTGGATTTGTCTGTCGATGTAATCGCGTATGGATTCGGACGTGATGCAGCCTTCCTTATAAAAGTGCATTACGGTCAGGTTCATACCCTGCAAGGTTTTGACGTTTGAAGTGAAGCAATATTTCGCGATGTCGAGCAGGGCGTCGTCGTCGAAGCCTTTTGAAAGCCACGGGCTGACGTACGTTTCGATAATATAATCGAGGCTGTCGTAAAACACACCGATCGTGCGGTTAATTTTTACGGCAAGGTCGTGATAATGTTCGCGCTCCTTGACGTACTCGCTCATTTCGGACTCGGTAAACTTATTCAGACGGTAATATTCGTCCAGGACGGCGTCAAGTTTTTTGAAACCGCCTTTGTTTTTGCATTGTTTTGCCGCAAAGAGTATCGCGGGCATATCGAAGCCCCAATTTTTCGTCCATTTGACAAGCATTTGTTTTTCTTCGATATCGGTTGAGCCGCGGCGACCGAGAGCGCGCATAAGAGAGCGCATATCTTCGTCAAGCGAGTTGAACTCGTTGAGTTTCGCCTCCACGTCCTCGACAGTCCTTACGCCTTCGCGCGCCCAGTTTCTTGCAACGGCGTTGATGTAAGGATAGCGCACGGTCGTGCCCTTATAGTTGATGCAATACTGGATAATCATAAGCATTGCGTCGGGCTGAATTTTCGTGCTGTCCATCACGTCGTAGTACTGCAAATACTCGTTGGGCATAATCTGACGGGTGTTGAAAAGTCGTTGCGCCTCCACGTTGAAGTCGGCAAATTTTCCCGAAGCGTACTTTTTCGGGGGTTGTTTTGCGCCTTTTATCGACAAATATCTGACTTCCAGCGGGTTCACGGAAATGATTTCCAAAAGCCCCTGATCCTGCCAATACTTGAAAATTTCAAGGATTTTATCTTCGTCCATATCAAGGACTTTCGCGAAACTTTCAACCGAGTTGTCGCGCCCCGACGGATTTGTGCAAAGATATAACCCATAAAGGTATACCTTTATGTACCCTTCTTCGGCATAGGGCAGATATTCATTCATAAAAAGATTATCGACGAGCGTGAACGACTCCATCAGATAATCGCTTGAAAACTTGCAAAACGACATTTTTATAACCCTTTCAAAAAAAATCGACCTTGTAATTTTCGTTACAAAGGCGTATAATAAACGGTAAGTGAAAGTATAGCACGAATCGCGCGCGAACGGTAAGCAAAAACACGCGATTTTGAAAATTTACAATATATTGTGATAACAAAAAAAACCGACACAAATGCGTCAGTTCTCTTTCGTTTCGTCGGCGGGGGTTTCGTCCAGAAAAGCCTTTCTCGTCACAAGCGACGGCACTTTCTTTTTGATAAGCAAAACAAGCGGCACGCCGATGAAGAATATCACGACTGCTTCGGACAGAGTAATCGAAATAAGATTTACCCAGTACGCCGCGTCCGTGCCCAGAAGATACCACATAAGCGGCAGCACAAGCGCATTGAGAAGTACCGGCGGCAACCCGGAAAGCCAGGCGTTTTTAATCTTTGACGTCAGTATGCCGGCAATAAGCGTCGCGAGCGAGCCGAAAATCACGTCGTACACGGGGAAGGTCGAAAACGCGTTTGCGGCGGCACAACCTATCGTTATCCCCAGAATGCTTTCGGGCATAATATAAGGAAGCATGACAAGCGCTTCGCTCAGCCTGAACTGGACGGGACCGAACGATATGGGTTGCAGTAATAAGGTCAGCGCGAAATACATTGCCGCGACCACGGCGGAATAAGCGATTTTTTTAACGGGAATCCTTTTCACAAAGCACCTCGGTTTTTTTATTGATGTGTTTTCCGAAAACCATCAAGTGCACTATAACACAAAAAACTTAAATTGACAACACTTTTAAGGAGATATTTATGACAGAATTCAAAAATGCGGAAGAAATTCTGAAAAACTATACCGCGCACGGCTGTTTCGTCGTCGCGGGCGAAAGACCGAACGTTATGACCGCAAGCTGGGGCTTCTTCGGCGAAATGTGGGGCAAGAAAGTTGCGATTGTCCCCGTGCGCGACAGCAGATTTACAAAAGGTATTATCGACGAGAAACGGGAATTCACGCTGTGCGTGCCGTTCGGAGATAAGTACAAAAAGGAACTTTTGTATTGCGGCACGAAGTCGGGACGGGATTGCGATAAGGTTAAGGATTTGAACCTTAAAATCACGCCCGCAAAAAAAGTGAACACCTACGTTATCGACGGGTGCGGGGCGTATTACGAATGCAAGGTTTTGCAGGCCATGGATTTTTCGGGACAGGAAATTTCGCCTTTCGTGAAAAAAGCATACGGCGAAAAGCCCGATTACCACAATTTTTACTTTGCGGAAATCGTCGAAGAATATTAAGCGTAAAAAAAGGGGACTGCGAGCAGTCCCTTTCGTTTTTAGTAATCAGTCTTCTTTCACGTTCTCCACGACGAGCTTGTCGAAATCGACGGGCTCCACAAAGTCGCGGGGCAGAAATTTCACGCTGTTGTAATTCAAAAAATGGTGAAAGTGTTGCGACAAAACGACGGGCGTCGAAAGGTCGAAAGCGTCAACCGCTTCTTTCAGCATTTCATCGAAAACGTCGCGCGAAACGCCTTTTTTCGACAAAACTATCGAGTTTGTGATTTTGTCGCCGACGTAAGTTTTTATCCAAAGTTTCATATTAAAATCCGCAGTAGGTCATAAAGCGGTCGAACGCCTGTTCGCCTTTTTCGTCGTGCTTGAACACCGCCGTGCAATCGAGAATACGGACGCATGCGTCGTTGATGTAATCGGTGACGCGGGTTGCCGCTTCTTCATCGGTCAGACTTGTGCCGAAGTCGTTTGCAAGCTGCGCGATCATGCCGATATGCTTGCTCAAAGGATTGCTTTCGTCTGACAATGCCTTGAAGTCAAGCGGGGTTTTGCCGGTTAATATATCGCGGATACCGTGCGCTTCGGACGACAAACGCCCCGGAAGAATGAAAAGTCCCAACGCTTCGATAATTCCGATGCCTTCTTTTTTGATGTTGTGCAGGTCTTCCGTGGGGTGGAAAATACCGAACGGGTGAGCCTTGTCTGTGCGGTTATTTCGCAAAATCATATCGATTACGTAATGATTTTCGTCGTTAAACCTTGCAATCGGCGTAACGGTGTTGTGCGGCTCGTTTCTTGTCTTTGCGGAAATATCGACGTTTTTGTCGCTGTATTCGCGCCAGCATTTGAGGATATGCGCGGCAAGTTCTTTCACTTCTTTCCTGTCCTTTCCTTCAAGGCGGATCACGCTGTTGTACCAGTCGACAATCGACACTTTGACGTTTTCAAAGGAACTGTGGGTGAAAAACTTTTTGGACGGCGCGCTCATTTCGGGCAATACCTTACTGCCGCCCTGATAATGGTCGTGCGACAAAATGCTGCCGCCGACGATGGGCAAATCCGCGTTGCTGCCGATGAAGTAATCGGGGAAGAGTTCCACAAAGTCGAACATTCTTTCAAAGGTGTCGGCGTCGATGTGCATCGGGCGATGTTCGTCCGAAAGCGTGATGCAGTGGTTTTCAAAATATACGTATGGCGAAAATTGGAAATGCCATACTTCGTTGTTGAGGATAATCGGGATTGTTCTGAGCGTCTGACGGGCAGGGCGTGCGGCGTTTCCCGAAAACCCGACGCATTCCTTGCAGAGCATACATTTGGGGTATGCGGTCTGCGGCGCGTTTTTCGCGGCGAGAATGGCTTTTGGGTCTTTTTCCGGCTTGCTGAGATTTATGGTAATCATAATATCGCCGCGCGGACTTGCGACTTTCCAGCCGATGTTTTTGTCGATATCGACTTTCCTTATATAATTGCTGTTGACGGACAGGTTGTAAAGGTATTTCGTCGCGAGAGCGGGATCGCTTGCGGCAAGTTGTTCAAACGTGGTGATAACCTGAAACGGCATCGGCATAAGAAGCCCCATGACGCGGGTTTCGAAGTTGATTTTTTCCCATTCTTCGGCAAGGTGATTTTCCGCCGCGTATTCGTTGACGTCGTCCAGAATTTCCTGCAAAGGACGGCAGTTATCGACGGGCGCGTCGGCGGGTGCGTCCACTTTCAAAAGGTCCAGAAGGTTATTCCTTCTCAGAATATAATCTTCCTCGTACATATCAAGGTTTTTGCCTGCGTAAAAAAGCAACTCTTCAATAACAACTTTAATATCGTTTGTCATCGTCAAAACTCCTTATAACAATTGCAATTATTATACGATTGTGTTATAATCGCCTTATCGTTATTCCCGATAAAGCAAATTTATTTTAATGTAATTCGGGGAAATATGCAACGGATTTACGGGTAATATGCAAAAAATCACGTCAATCGACGAAATTACTTGTTCGTCGGAATTTGAAAAAACAGTAACCCATCTTTACGGCTCGGCGGAAGGTCAGACCGAAAGATACAAAAATCTTTACCTTGCCCACGTTGAAAAATTCAACCTTGCGGAAGGGGAATTCTTCTCAAGCCCCGGCAGGATCGAAGTTATCGGCAACCACACCGATCACAACCACGGAAAAGTGCTTACGGCGGCAATCTCCGTCGATACGCTTGCGTTCGTGACGAAAACCGGCGACAATATCGTCAGAATCAATTCCGAAGGATACGCCCCGTTGGAGCAAAACCTTGACGACCTTTCTTTCGTCGAAAGCGAGGTGGGCGACAGCAAAGCCCTTGTGAAAGGCATTGCGAAATACTTTGTCGATAACGGCTGCAACGTCGGCGGATTCACGGCAAGCGTTACTTCGTGCGTTCCTGCGGCGGCGGGCGTTTCTTCGTCTGCCTCGTTTGAACTGCTGATTGCCGAAATCTTCAACGTGCTTTACAACGACGGCGCGGTGTCGAAAATGAAAAAGGCGCAGGCGTCGCAATATGCGGAAAACGTTTATTTCTTAAAGCCGTGCGGACTTATGGATCAGTCGGCGATATCTTTGGGCGGCGTTTCGATGATCGATTTCGAAAACGTTGAAAATCCCTTTGTGCTCGGCGTGCAGTATCCGTTCACCGACACCGACATCGTCATCACGAATACGGGCGGCAATCACGCCGACCTTACTTCCGACTACGCCGCAATCCGCGCGGAAATGGAAGAAGTTTCCGAAAAGTTTTCGGAAAAGTATTTAAGGCTTGTCGATTATCAGAAGTTTCTGGACGCAGTCCCCGCGCTGCAAAACGAGGTTTCGGGCAGGGCGATTATGCGCGCGATACACTTCTTTGACGAAAATCTGCGCGTCGACAAGGCGGTTTCCGCAATCAATATGAAAAACGCCGACGCATTTTACAAAATCGTGGGCGAAAGCGGCGACAGCAGTTTCAAACTTCTGCAAAACTGCTACGTTCCCGCGGACACGGTTCAGCGCATACCTTTGGGTATCGTGCTTTCGCAACACGTCACGGGCGTGAAAGCGGTGCGCGTGCACGGCGGCGGCTTTGCCGGGACGATTATCGCTTTTGTCGAAAAGGCGGAAACGCACGAATACGTCAGTCGTATGAGCGAGGTTTTCGGCGCGGATCACGTTTATAAACTTTCAATAAGGCAGGAGGGCGCTTGTCGCGTCGATTTCTGATGTTATACGACGTTCTTATGAATATAAATCCCGTGGCGTTCCGCATCGGGAATCTTGAAGTAAGGTGGTATGGGCTTATCATCACGTGCGCGATGGTGCTGGGGCTTATCATTCTTATTTTCATGGCAAAAAAGAAAGGTATTTCTTCCGACGACACGCTGGAACTTTTCCTGTGGGTAATTCCGCTGGGCATAGTTTTCGCGCGTGTGATTTACGTTTTTGCAAACAATAAAGAATACGGATATTTCCCAATCGAGTCGTGGGACGACTTCGTAAACTGCATCGCGATCTGGGACGGCGGTATCACCATTTACGGCGGTATGGTCGGCGGCGTTTTGGGCGCGCTTATCTTCTGCAAAAGGAAAAAATTCAAACTCGGCACGATACTCGATATGCTTGTGCCGATTGTGCTGTTGTGTCAGGCAATCGGAAGATGGGGCAATTTTTGCAATCAGGAAGCCTACGGACAACTTGTCACCAACGAGAAACTTTTCGGGCTGCCGTTTTCGGTTTATATCGACGCGGCGCACGCCGTGAACGGGGCGGCGGGTTGGTATCAGGCGACTTTTTTTTACGAATCGGTCTATAATTTCATCGGCGCGATTTTAACGTATTGTTTGTGGCGCAAAAACAAAGTGAACGGCGCGCTCGTTTTCTTTTACGCCGTATGGTACTGCGTGATTCGTCTTATCCTTGACTTTTTGCGCGTGGACGGACTTTTGTCAACGAAAATCGCCTGCGTCATCGTTATACCCACGTTCACCGCTTTGGGTATCTGGTATTATTTACACGGACTTAAAAAACTCGACCACGATAAGGTCGCGCTGGAAGTCGAGGAAATGCTCGCTTCCGACGATTAAAGGAGAAATATGAGAAACTTAACTTTGCTTACCGACTTTTACGAACTCACGATGATGAACGGATATCTTAAAGAGGGCATCGCCGACAACGAGGCGTGCTTCGACGTTTTTTATCGTGGCGGAAATAAACTCGAATACGCAATGTGCGCGGGGCTGGAACAAGTCGTGCACTATATCAACAATCTGCACTTCGACAAGGAAGATTTGGATTACCTCGACGGGCTGAACGTTTTCGGGAAAGAATTTATCGAAAGGCTGAAAAACTTCAAATTCACGGGCGATATTTACGCCGTGCCCGAAGGTACGATTATTTTCCCGTATGAGCCGATATTGACAATCAAAGCGCCCCTTTTCGAGGCGCAACTTTTGGAAACCGCGATACTTTGCGTGCTTAATCATCAGACGCTCATCGCGACGAAAGCGGCAAGGCTTTGCCAGAATACCGACGCGAAAATCATGGAGTTCGGTTTAAGGCGCGCGCAAGGTCCCGACGCAGGCATTTACGGCGCAAGGGCAGCGTATATCGGCGGTTGCAGAAGCACATCGAACGTGCTTGCCGGACAAATGTTCGGTATCCCCGTGAAAGGCACGCACGCCCACAGCTGGGTTATGTCTTTCCCCGACGAACTGACGGCGTTTCGCGCGTATGCGAAACTTTATCCCGAAGGGTGCATGCTGCTTGTCGACACTTACGACACCTTAAAAAGCGGCGTACCCAACGCAATCAAAGTCTTTGACGAGCTCAAACAAAAAGGATATAAACCTCTCGGGACTGTCTCTTATACACATCTCCGAGCCC
>ENA-OZGY01000174-OZGY01000174.1-human-gut-metagenome-genome-assembly--contig:-NODE-174-length-7789-cov-3.243600_pt1 | contig 7789 bp, 5 predicted proteins | sample MGYA00245123_ERZ653671 | MGnify/ENA primary metagenome ERZ653671 (study PRJEB26926, sample SAMN06165335) | human gut metagenome | biome: ENVO:00009003; feature: ENVO:2100002; material: ENVO:00002003... | reverse complement strand
GTTTAACGCCCTGTGGTACAACGCCCTCGTGTTCGGCGCCAAGCTCGCCGGCGAGGACACCGACGAGGCCACACGCTGGGACGGCATCGCCGCCGAACTTAAAGTCGCCTTTGTCGACACATTCCTCAACGACTACGGCTATCTCTACGACTTTGTCAACGGCACCTACGCCGAGCCCTCGGTCCGTCCCAACATGGCGGTCGCCATCGGTCTCGACTACTCGCCCCTCGACCGACGTCAGCGCAAGGGCGTCCTCGACGTCGTCACCCGCGAGCTGCTGACCCCCAAGGGACTGCGCACGCTCTCGCCAAAGAGCTACGGCTATCGCCCGTTCTATCTCGGCTCGCCCGACGAGCGCGAGATGGCGCTCCACAACGGCCCCGCACGACCCTGGCTGATAGGCTTCTATGCCGACGCCTACCTGAAAGTGTTCGGCCAGAGCGGCGTCAGCTACATCGATCGTATGCTGATAGGCTTTGAGGAAGACATGACCACCGGTTGTATCGGCTCCCTGTCACAGCTCTATGACGGCAATCCTCCCTATACAGGCCGCGGCGCCATCTCCCACGTCACCAACGTCGCCGAGGTGCTGCGCACACTGACTACACTCAAGAAGTTTGACCAGAAAGCTACAATTTAAGCCCCATGAAAGCACTAATGTTTGGGTGGGAATTTCCACCTCATATCCTCGGTGGTCTCGGCACCGCCAGCTATGGCCTCACAAAGGGAATGTGGGAGTGCGGCGACATGGACATCACCTTTGTCATTCCACGCCCCCACGGCGACGAAGACAAGCACTTCGCCAACATAATCGGCGCCTCTCAGGTGCCCGTGGCATGGCGCGACGTCAACTATGACTACGTCGACCAGCGCATCGGCAAGGTAATGTCGCCCGAACTCTACTTCCGCCTGCGCGACCACATCTATGCCGACTTCAACTACATGCGCACCAACGACCTGGGGTGCATCGAGTTTTCGGGCCGTTATCCCGACAACCTGCTCGAGGAGATAAACAACTACTCCATATGTGCGGGCGTCATCGCGCGCACCATCGACTGTGACGTCATCCACTCCCACGACTGGCTCACCTACCCCGCCGGCATCCACGCCAAGCAGGTCACCGGAAAGCCACTCGTCATCCACGTCCACGCCACCGACTTTGACCGCTCGCGCGGCAACGTCAACCCCACGGTCTTCGCCATCGAGAAGGACGGCATGAACAATGCCGACCACATCATCACCGTGTCAAACCTGACACGCCAGACCGTCATCGAGAAATATGGCATCGACCCCGCCAAAGTGACCACCGTCCACAACGCCGTCACCCCGCTGAGCCAGGAGCTTCTCGACATCAAGGCCAACAAGTCGCCCAAGGAGAAAGTCGTCACCTTCCTGGGCCGCATCACCATGCAGAAGGGTCCCGAATACTTTGTCGAGGCTGCCGCCAAGGTGCTCAAGAACCACGAGAAAAAGCACGACGTCCGCTTTGTCATGGCTGGCTCGGGCGACATGATGGACAAGATGATACTACTCGCCGCCGAGCGCGGCATCGCCGACCGGTTCCACTTCCCGGGCTTCCAGAAAGGCAAGCAGGTCTATGAGATGCTCGCCGCCAGCGACGTCTACATCATGCCGTCGGTGTCCGAGCCATTCGGCATCTCGCCGCTCGAGGCCATGCAGATGGGCGTTCCGTCCATCATCTCCAAGCAGAGCGGATGCGCCGAAATCCTGACCAATGTCATCAAGACCGACTACTGGGACATCGACGCCATGGCCGACGCCATCCACTCGATCGTGTCCTATCCCGCGATGTACGAGCAGCTCCGCGAGGACGGCCTCGCCGAGGTCAACCGCATCACCTGGGACAAAGCCGGACAAAAAGTCATCGACATCTACAACAAAGTCATCAACCGTTAACCGACAATTCAAACAAACCGTTTAAACAATTAAAAAATCTCCGGCCCGCATGGCCCGGCCAGGCCCTCCCCTCCACTCACGCCGGCCGTCGCGGACCACACAATACACAACGTGCCTTATGAAAGCAATCTGTTTCTATTTCCAGATCCATCAGCCGTTCCGTCTGAAACGCTATCGCTTCTTTGACATCGGCAACGACCACTACTACTATGACGACTTTGCCAACGATGACATCGTCACCCGCATAGCCCATAACAGCTACATCCCGGCCGCCGAGAGCCTGCTGAAAATGATCGAGGAGTCAAAAGGCAAATTCCGCTGCGCCCTCTCCATCACCGGCACAGCCCTGGAACAGTTCGAACAATACGTGCCCGAGTTTATCGACCTGCTCAAGAAGCTCGTCGCCACCGGATGTGTCGAGATACTCGGCGAGACCTATGCCCACTCGCTGTCGTCACTGATTGACATCGAGGAGTTTGTCGCTCAAGTCCGCGCCCACGACGCCAAGGTCAGCGAGCTCTTCGGCGTGAAGCCCCGCGTGTTCCGCAACACCGAGCTCATCTACTGCGACGACCTCGCCCCCGTCATCTACGACATGGGATTCAAAGGCTGCATCACCGAGGGCGCCAAGCACATCCTCGGATGGAAGTCGCCCAACTATGTCTACTCGGCCGCTTCGTGTCCCAAGCTGAAACTGCTGCTCAAGAACTCCAAGCTCAGCGACGACATCACCTTCAACTTCTCCAACACCGAGTGGGATGCCTATCCCCTGACTGCTGACAAATATATCGACTGGATTGCGTCCACTCCCGCCGACGAACAGATTGTCAACCTGTTCATGAACCTCGAGACATTCGGCTCGATGCAGCCCCGAGAGAGCGGCATCTTCCAGTTCCTTGAGGCTCTTCCCCGCTTCGCCGCCGAGCGTGGCATCGACTTTGTCACTCCGAGCGACGCCATCTCGCGCCTCAAACCCGTTGGAGAGCTCTCGGTCATGCACCCCATCTCATGGGCCGACGAAGCCCGCGACACCTCGGCATGGCTCGGCAACAAGCTCCAGGACTCGGCCTTCAACAAGCTCTACTCGGTGGCCGAGCGCGTCCGCATGTGTGACGACCGCCGCCTGAAGCAGGACTGGAACTATCTCCAGACGTCCGACCACTTCTATTATATGTCGACCAAGCACATGGCCGACGGAGCCATCCATTCTCACTTCAGCCCCTACGACACTCCGTTCCAGGCATTCACCAACTACATGAACGTCCTGTCCGACTTCCTTGTACGCGTCGAGGAGCAGTACCCGTCAAGCATCGAAAACGAGGAACTCAACTCGCTGCTGACAACCCTCCGCAATCAGGAGATCGAGATCGAGACCCTGACCCGCGAGAAAGAGACTCTCCGTCAGAACATGGAGCACTACAACGAGGAGCATGCGCTGCGCGCCAAGGCCGCCGAAGCCGACGCAAAGCCCGCCAAAAAGAAGGCCGTCAAGAAACCCGCGGCTAAAAAAGCCACGGCCAAGAAAGCCGAGGCCTGATAGCCATCCCCGACCTGATTTCACCACTGCGGCCCGACTCCCTGTCGGGCCGCTTTTTCATTTTTTAAAGGCCGTGAGTTGTAAAATCGCGCGGATGGGTGTAACTTTGCAGTTCCGATGAACAAGAAGAGTTTCACATTGATGTTGACCGCCGTGGTGCTGTCGCTGCTGGCGGCCTGCAGCCCGGTCAAGCACGTGCCTCAGGGACAGTATCTGCTTGACCATGCCGACATCAAGGTGACCGACAACAAGCAGATTAAGCCGCTCGACCTGATGAACTATCTGCGTCAGACGCCCAACTACCGCGTGCTCGGCTGCCTGAAACTCCAGCTGGCGACCTACAATCTCTCGGGCAACGACACCACCAAGTGGTACAACCGCTGGTTTCGCCGACTCGGCAAGCCGCCTGTCATCTGGGACTCCACGCTGACCGAGGCCTCGGCCCGTCAGCTGCAGCTGGCGCTGACCAACATGGGCTACATGGACGCGAGCGTGAAGGTCGACACCGTCTGCAACCGCCGCAAGCGCCGCATGAACGTGACCTACAACATCACCACCGGCGAGCCCCACTACATCGACCGCGTGGACTATCAGATACCCGACACCGCGATCGAACGCATCGTCATGAGCGACACAGCCCGTTCGGGCATACGCCACGGACAGCTCTTTGACCGCAACAACCTCGACGCCGAGCGCACGCTCCTGACCGAGCAGCTGCGCAACCGCGGATACTACTCGTTCAACAAGGAATACATCACCTTCATCGCCGATACGGCCCAGGGGTCCAAGGCTGTCGACCTGACACTGGTGGTCAATCCGCCGGCCGTCGCGGGAACGACCGAGATGGACTCGACGGCAAGCCACGTGCGCCACTACATCCGCTCGGTGAAGTTTATCACCGACTACCATCCAGGGCTCCCGCTTGAGGCCCAGACTCAGATGGCACTCGACTCGGTGACCGACGGCGGCATCACGGTCTACTACGGACCCGACCGCTACCTCAAGCCGTCGGCGCTCGACGAGAAATGCTTCCTGAGCCCGGGCAAAATGTATGCCGCCTTTCAGGTCGACCGCACCTATGAGGCGCTCAGTCAGCTCGGCATCCTCAAGTCGATCGTCATCGAGATGCGGCCCGTCGCGACAATCGACGGCCGCGAGTGGCTCGACGCCTACGTGCTGCTGACCCGCAACAAGAAGCAGGGCGTGACGTTTGACATCGAGGGCACCAACTCCGAGGGCGACCTTGGATTTGGCGTCGGTCTGACCTATACCCACCGCGACCTGGGTCGGGCCTCTAACCAACTGACAGCCAAGTTCCGCGCAAGCTATGAGAGCCTGTCGGGCAAACTCGACGGACTGATAAACGACCGCTACACCGAGTTTGCCGGCGAGGTAGGCATTCAGTTCCCCAAGTTTGAGTTTCCGTTCCTCTCGCGCAGCTTCAAGCAGAGAGTCAGAGCCTCTACCGAGTTTGCCGTGTCATTCAACTATCAGGAACGTCCCGAGTACACCCGCATCATCGCCGGTGGTGCGTGGAAATATCGCTGGAACAACCGCAACAACACCATCCGGCGCACCCTCGACCTGATTGACATCAACTATGTCTACTTGCCTGAGAGTACTCTCGACTTCCTCGACCAGATAGCCCCGAGCAACCCCCTGCTGCGCTACAGCTACGAGGACCACTTCATCATGCGCATCGGCTACACCTACAACCGCACTAACCGCCGCACCGCCCCGGGCTCGCTCGGCAAGCGCGTCAGGCTGCAGCCGCTGGTCTACAACATGCGCGCATCGGTCGAGACCGCCGGCAACCTGCTCTACGCCATCTCGTCGCTGACGGGCCAGAGACGCCACAACGGCGTCTACCGCGTCTTTGGCATCCAGTACTCCGAGTATGCCAAGGCCGAGTTTGACTACTCGATTGCGCGCCACTTCAACGAGCGCCACTCGATGGCGTTCCACGTCGGTGCCGGCGTCGGAGTGCCCTACGGCAACTCCGAGGTGCTCCCGTTTGAAAAGCGCTTCTATGCCGGCGGCGCCAACGGCGTGCGCGGCTGGGGAGTGCGCACACTCGGCCCCGGCTCGTACGACGCCCGCAACTCCGTGACCGACTTCATCAACCAGTGCGGCGACATCCGCCTCGACCTCTCGGCCGAATATCGCGCCAAGCTCATCTGGATTTTCGAGGGCGCCCTCTTTGTCGACGCCGGAAACATCTGGACAATCAAGAGCTACGAAAATCAGCCCGGCGGCGTGTTCAAGTTCGACAAGTTCTGGAAGCAGATTGCGATGAGCTACGGCATCGGCCTGAGAATGGACTTCGACTACTTCCTGTTGCGCTTTGACCTCGGCGTCAAGGCCTACAACCCGGCCGAAAACCAGGAGCGCTGGCCCCTGCTCCATCCGCGCTGGAAACGCGACACCACATTCCACTTCGCCGTGGGCTATCCATTTTAAAGAAACTAATGAAAAAACTTGTAATCTTTGACCTCGACGGGACGCTGCTCAACACCATTGACGACCTCGGCACAGCGACCAACCATGCGCTCGAAGCGTGCGGTTTCCCCACCCACAGCCTGTCGTCCTACCCGTTCTTTGTCGGCAACGGCGTGTCAAAACTGATTGAACGCGCTCTGCCCGACGACCGTCGCGGCAAGCTCGACATCGAGCGCGTGCGCCGCGAGTTCAAGGCCTACTACGACGAGCACTGCTGCGACCTGACCCGCCCCTACCCCGGCGTGCCGGCTATGCTCAAGGAGCTAAATGCCAACGGCGTGAAACTCGCCGTGGCCTCAAACAAATATCAGCAGGCCGTCACCCACCTTATCTCACACTTCTTCCCCACCGTCACCTGGGCCGCTGTCAAAGGCCAGGAAGGCACACGGCCCGTCAAGCCCGACCCCTCGATAGTCTTCGACATTCTGACCGACGTTCCCACCGCCAAGGCCGACGTCCTCTATGTGGGCGACTCGGGCGTCGACATGGAGACGGCACGCCGCGCCTGCGTCGACTCCGTGGGAGTCACCTGGGGCTTCAGACCACTCAAGGAGCTGCGCGAATACCATGCCGGCTACATCGCCACAACCGCCGACGACATCACCTCGCTCGCCCTCGCCGACTTCCTCCCCTACTGACCCGCTTCATGTAAAAAAACATCCCCGATAATTGGATTGGACAATAAAATTGTTTAACTTCGGGGACTCATACTTAACTTTCTGTCCATGAAAAAAATCGCATCACTCCTCGCGTGTCTGTCACTGGCGATATGCAGCATGCTTCCGACCACGGCACTGGCCGACAATCAGGGCTATACCCAACTGAGCGCCGCCCAGTTGGAGCATCAGCTCATCCCCATGATACTAAACAGCGTCAGGGCCAACACTCCCGACTCAGCTTTTCTCACACAGCCAAGCCGTATTTTCAACGACCTCTTACCGCGACTCTACGCTATTCCGCCGTTTGATGCTGTGGAGGTGAAAGTCTCCACAGTCCCCTCTGAGGGCGGTCAGATCATCGTGTGGGAGTTGCCCGAACCCACCGAAATCACTGCGTGCAAATACATTGCCTTCGTTCCGTGGGACGACGTCTACCGCATGTATGGACTGGAGAAGACCTTAGACCTCGGCTTTCTCGACGAGAAGCCCGCCGGCGAAGCGACCGACAGCATTGCCGGCACTGACAACGATGGCCTTTGGGTGCTCGGCAGTTCGGCCAAAAGCAGCCACACAAACTTCGGCACCGTCGCGCGCCCCAAGTCGGCCGAGGAGTTTGCCCGACTGCTCATAGACAAAGGACTCCTGTTTGACAGAGAGAAATACGAGGCAAGTCTCAAACCGATGACCCGCACCGAGTGGGAGCACACATTCCTGCCAATGCTACTGCCCGAACCCGAAGTCATGACGCCCGACGGCATGGCCGCAGACCCCGATTATGTTTCAGGGCGTATGCTGAAAGGACGTGACATCCGCCCGGTATTCCCCGCCGGCGCCGTGACATGCACCATTTACAAATCGGACAACGGCTACATTTTTGTATGGACCCTCCCCGAACCCGACGAAGCCACCCAGAGCCGCTACATAGCTTTCGTGCCCGCCGAAGGCCACTACAACATGCTGATGCAGTGCCGCGCCAACGACAAAGGCAAATGGACACTCGGCATGCATGAGGGCGTCCAGGATGCCAAATTCACCGATTTAGGCTCAATCAAACCCTCCAAAGACCCGGCCGACTTCCTCCAGAAACTCAAAGACCGCGGCTACATCACCGCCCCCTATTCCCCGGTTTGATTTCTCCCCTCTCCCCGATATTACACATATAGCTAAGGTATAAGAA
>ENA-OZGY01000173-OZGY01000173.1-human-gut-metagenome-genome-assembly--contig:-NODE-173-length-7813-cov-5.579273_pt1 | contig 7813 bp, 6 predicted proteins | sample MGYA00245123_ERZ653671 | MGnify/ENA primary metagenome ERZ653671 (study PRJEB26926, sample SAMN06165335) | human gut metagenome | biome: ENVO:00009003; feature: ENVO:2100002; material: ENVO:00002003... | reverse complement strand
GCATACGAGATGTAGAGAGGTCTCGTGGTCTCGGAGATGTGTATAAGAGACAGATATTATGGAAGATATTCTTGAAAAAACTTTACGTTATGTAGGCTATGATGTAAAACGTGTAATGAATATTACGGATGTGGGACACCTTACAAGTGATGCCGATACAGGTGAGGATAAGATGCTTAAAGGTGCCAAAAGAGAACATAAGACTGTAATGGAGATTGCTAAATATTATACAGATGCTTTCTTTGATGACTGCCGTAAGCTTAACATTAAAAGACCTGATGTTGTAGAACCTGCGACTAACTGTATTCCTGAATTTATTAATATGGTTAAAGTCCTTCTTGAAAAAGATTATGCTTACATTGCAGGAGGCAACGTATATTTTGACACATCTAAGCTTGATGATTATTATGTTTTTTCAAGCCAGTCGGAAAAAGAACTTATGGTCGGAGTCAGGGATGACGTAAGCGAAGACATTAATAAAAAGAACAAAGCAGACTTTGTACTCTGGTTTACAAAATCCAAATTTGACAATCAGGAACTTAAGTGGGACAGCCCATGGGGTGTAGGATATCCGGGATGGCACATTGAGTGCTCATGCATCAGTATGAAGCACCTCGGCGAATATATGGACATCCATTGCGGCGGCGTAGATAATATTTTTCCACATCATACCAACGAAATCGCCCAGAGTGAGGCATATCTCGGACATAAGTGGTGCAACTATTGGTTCCATGTTCATCATCTTAACGATAAATCAGGAAAGATGAGTAAATCAAAAGGTGAATTTCTTACAGTATCACTTCTTGAGGAAAAAGGCTATAATCCACTTGTGTACAGATTATTCTGCTTACAGTCACACTATCGTAAACCCCTTGAATTTTCTTATGAAGTTCTTGATAATATGACAACGGCATATAATAAACTTATCAAGAAAATTGGGGAACTGAAGGCAGATGGCAGTGTGGATGAAGAAGCATTTGCCGGTTTTAGAAATAAATTTGAAGACGCAATATGCTCAGACCTTAATACATCTTCGGCAATAACCGTTATATATGATGTATTAAGAAGCGATATTAATGATGTGACCAAGCTGGAACTTATAAAGAGTTTTGACGAAGTGCTTTCACTTGATCTCTTAAAGGACCATGGTAATGATAAGGAAAGTTCTGTGGATTCGGAACTTAAAGAATACATTCTTGCAAAGATTGAAGAAAGAAAAGCTGCAAAGAAAGAAAAAGACTTTGCAAAGGCAGATGCAATCCGTGATGAACTTGCGGCAAAAGGCATACAGATAAAGGATACCAGAGAAGGAACTGTATGGGAAATAGTGTGAGGATAGATTAATGTTTGAGGCAATGGAAAAGGCATTTCAGATAGGAGAGGTAAACGTTGCTTTATATTCCCCTCTGACACTTGCCTATATTGGCGACTGCGTATATGAACTGATTATAAGAACCAATCTTGTAACCAGAGGCAATGCACCTGTTAACAAACTTAATAAAAAGGCAAGCAATCTTGCCAAAGCATCAACCCAGGCACGGATTATTGAGTCAATAATGGATATGCTGAGTGAAGATGAAGAAGCGGCATACAAAAGAGGGCGTAATGCCCATTCCTGCACCAAAGCCAAGAATGCATCAACCTCCGATTACAGAAAAGCTACCGGATTTGAAGCGTTAATCGGCTACCTCTATCTTCAGAAAAAGTTTGACAGGATTATGGAACTTGTAAAAAAAGGATTTCAGGAGGAACATATCTCATGAGATATACAGAATTCACCATTGAAGGAAGAAATGCAGTAATTGAAGCATTCAGATCAGGCAAAACCATTGATAAACTTTACGTGCTTGATGGATGTAAAGATGGACCGGTAATGACAATTATCCGTGAAGCTAAAAAGACAGACACAATAATCAGATATGTTGACAGGGAAATTCTTGACAGATTATCAAAGACAGGTCATCATCAGGGAGTTGTAGCCAATGCGGCAGCATACGATTATGCGGAAGTGGAAGATATTCTGAATGCCGCAAGAGAAAAAGGTGAACCACCGTTTGTTTTTATACTTGATGGAATAGAAGACCCTCATAACCTTGGAGCAATAATAAGAACAGCGAACCTTGCAGGAGCACATGGTGTAATTATTCCAAAAAGACGTGCGGTAGGTCTTACGGCAACTGTTGCAAAGACCAGTGCGGGAGCACTTAATTATACACCTGTTGCCAAGGTTACCAATCTTTCCGCGACAATAGAGGAACTCAAAAAAGAAGGATTATGGTTTGTATGTGCCGATATGGGCGGCGAGACTATGTATAACTTAAATCTTACGGGACCGATAGGACTTGTAATCGGTAACGAAGGAGAAGGCGTCAGCAGACTTGTAAAAGAAAAATGCGATTATGTTGCGTCAATCCCTATGAAGGGTAACATTGATTCGCTTAATGCATCGGTTGCAGCAGGCGTTCTTGCTTATGAAATAGTCAGACAGAGGATGTAATATATGGCAATTACTGATACTTACAAATTACTTTCTGATGAAGAACTTGTGGCAAAATATCATTCAGGTGATGAAAAAGCTGCAGATTATCTTATTGAAAAATATAAAAATCTTGTAAGAAAAAATGTGCGTTCATATTATCTTGCAGGTGCCGATAATGAAGATTTGCTTCAGGAGGGCATGCTTGGCCTTTTTAAGGCAATAAGGGACTATAATCCGGATAGAGACGCATTGTTCATGACATTTGCTTCGTTATGCGTATCAAGGCATATAAGGTCCACAATTACAAGATATAACAGAAAGAAAAATGGACCGCTCAATTGTTATGTTTCTTTTGAAGAGACAATTAATGATAATGGATCCGATGAGGATATTAAGCTTGTAGATACGTTAGTAGATGGCAGTATGAAAAATCCTGAAGAGATGATTATAGCGAAAGAACAGGTAATTAAGATTCAGACCTGTATGGATAATGACCTCAGTAAATTTGAAAAAAATGTAGTTGAACTTTACATAGAAGGCCTTAGTTATGCTGAAATCGGGGAAAGATTGCAAAAACCTGTTAAGTCAATAGATAATGCCATACAGAGAATAAGAAATAAAATTTTAAAAAATTGTTGAATATATTCTGCAAATATGGTACATTTGTTCATGAACTTGCTACTATGGCTCAGGAGGTAGAGCGTCGCCTTGGTAAGGCGGAGGTCACGGGTTCGAATCCCGTTAGTAGCTTATATTGATTTCACGGAAAGGGTGTCCTTTGGACGCCCGTTTTTTCTAATATACTGACAGATAAGGAGGAATACTTTGAAAAAACGACTGGCTATTATAGCTGCCACTTTTTTAACGGCCACCGCAACGGGTTGTGGTAACCGCAATGGTAATATTAACCTGTACAGGGAAGAATTTGAGGTTAATGTGGGCAGCGGGATAAGTACGGAACTTAAAGATTATGTTAGGGCACCTAAAAAGGTACTTCGGGAGATGACCTTGGATCTTTCTGAGGTTAATAAGGATGTTATCGGAGTTTATACGGCAACGATAAATTACAAAGATGAATCAAAGACTTTTCGTATTAAGGTAACTGATACAGAGGAGCCGGAAATCACGCTTGAAAGAAGTAGATTTTATTTTGAAGTATCGGCGAATTTGGCTCTGGCGGATGTAGTTAAATCTGTAAATGATTATTCAGAAGTTACATACGGATTCTCCGATAATATTACGGCAGCCGATAGTAAAAAGAATATGATTAATATCCTGTCTTTTGACAAAGTGGGAAAATATAACTGTGAAGTAATCGCAAGGGATGAATATGGAAATTGTGCGGTGAAGGGATTTGAGGTAAACATTGTTGAAGCGGGTAAGATGCCGTCTAACATTATGGGGGATGGTAAGTATTCGCCATATATGAACAATAATACTGGAATTAATGTTAAAGATATTAATTCATTAAGCACGGATGGAGTATACTACGGAATAGGCAATACTTTTGATGAGACAACCAACAGACCTAATCTGGCTTTTTATGAATTAAAATACGGCGATTATAAAGTGGACTTTATACAGCCTGAAAGCAATTATGTCTGGCTTACATTTAATGAGATTCTTGAATATGGCAATACGGATAAAATTCTTGATACACTTAAAGAAAAAAATGTTTCCGCTGTTTTCTTTATAACAAAAAACTATGCGGAAAAGAATCCGGAATTAATAAAAAGAATGATTGACGAAGGGCATGTTCTCGGAAATTACACTGATACCGGAGAAGAAATTCCCGGATTATCTGTAAATAGTTTGACAACGAGGATGGATGTGTTATACAATTACGTTTATGAAACTTACGGGTATGAGACGTATCTGTTCCGTGCTCCGTCAGGATACTTCAGTGAACAGGCACTTGCACTTGCGGGACAGCTTGGATACAGGACTGTATTCTGGAGTTATGCATACTCTGACTGGGATGTCAATAATCAGCCGGAGGTATCACAGGCTTTGTCTAATGCACTTAATAAGGCTCATGGCGGTGCAATATACCAGTTAAGTGGTTCATCATCAACTAACAGGGATATGTTAGGTGATTTTATAGACGGAATCCGTAGTAAAGGATTGGAATTTGCAGTCTATGACAAGAATTAGCAGATAGGAGAAATGAAATGGAAAAGAAACTTAGAGTAGGTATCCTTGGTGGAACCGGAATGGTAGGACAGAGATTTATTTCTTTGCTTGAGAATCATCCTTGGTTTGAGGTTGTGGCAATTGCAGCAAGCCCACGTTCAGCAGGAAAGACTTATGAAGATGCAGTAGGCGACAGATGGAAAATGACAACACCTATGCCTGAAGCAGTTAAGAAGATGATAGTCTATAATGTAATGGATGTTGAAGAAGTTGCTTCAAAGGTTGACTTTGTATTTTCAGCAGTCGATATGACTAAGGAAGAAATTAAGAAAATAGAAGAAGATTACGCAAAGACAGAGACACCTGTTGTATCTAATAACAGTGCACATCGTTGGACAGAGGATGTTCCTATGGTTGTTCCTGAAATTAATCCTGAACATTTTGGACTTATTGAATACCAGAAGAAGAGACTTGGTACTAAGAGAGGATTTATCGCAGTTAAGCCTAACTGCTCAATCCAGAGTTATACTCCTGCAATTTTTGCACTTAAAGAATTCGGACCTAAGCTTGTTGTTGCAACAACATATCAGGCAATTTCAGGTGCAGGCAAGACATTTAAAGACTGGCCTGAAATGGAAGGCAATGTAATTCCATACATCGCAGGTGAAGAAGAGAAGAGTGAACAGGAACCATTAAGACTTATGGGTAAATTAGTTGACGGACATATTGAGAAAGCAGCTTTACCTGTTATTACAACGCAGTGTTTAAGAGTACCTGTTTTAAACGGACATACAGCAGCAGTATTTGTTAATTTTGAAAAGAAACCAACTAAGGAAGAAATTCTTGACCGTTGGACTAACTTCAAGGGACTTCCACAGGAACTTAATCTTCCAAGTGCTCCTAAGCATTTTATCCAGTACCTTGAGGAAGACAACAGACCTCAGGTAGCTCTTGATGTTGATTATGAAAACGGATTTGGTGTTTCATTCGGACGTTTAAGAGAAGATGCTGTATTTGACTGGAAGTTTGTAGGACTTTCACACAATACAATCAGAGGTGCTGCCGGAGGAGCGGTATTAAGCGCAGAATTACTTGTAGCACAGAAGTATATCACAGCTAAATAAATTATAAAATAAAGAGCCTACTTGCTATAGTAGGCTCTTGTTTCTTCTATTTCTTTAGGAATAGGAATATTCTTTGTCTGAATTACCTTATAAAGGTTATCATATTTTCGTCTGTCATTTAACATATGACGCTCATAATAATCAATGCAGTCTGTAAATATCGGGTTGCTTCTCAGCACTCCACGTATATCCTTGTTAAATGGACAATATTTTGCAAGTATATTACGGGATATTTTGTTGAGTTTACTTGCTCCCTTTGATTCGTAGTTAATCCATGTCTCGTAATCCTTCGCAAAGACTTCTGAATAATTGTTACGGCAGTTGATAAGGAGGGACTTTAATTTCTCTTTCTGCTGTTCTGATAAGTCTTTGTTTTTCTTATAGAAAAGCAGGTAATCGTAATATTCGGAGGTGAGGGACTTTTCAGTTGCCACATTCCAGTAGGAACCCTGTATTCTCCTGCATATTTCCCAACGGTATTTTCCCATGACATTAAGAAATATATTTTCGGGAATTGTGTTACAGAATATAGGAAATAACATTCTGGCGGAAGAATTTCTTTTTCTGCCATTGATTTCCTGCCACAGAACACCTCTGGAGCCAATACATGGTGTAAGGATAATCTCAGGGAGATATTCCTCATATACATATAACTGGTTTATGCCGAGTTCTTCATTGGTATATACGATAGAACGGTAAAACAAAGAAAAATCGATTTTCTTAATTTTGGTTATGATATCTGTGACACTATTTGCAGAAAGCATGGCATCAGGAATATTTTTCGCAATATTTTCTTTAATTATAACCGGTACGAATGTACTTACCCTGCCGTAGGTCATATAATTGGCTGATTTGAAAAGGTTGTCAATTTCAAAACGCAGTTTCATTTCGCAATTATTTAATGCAGATTCCTCGGGCATATCTATGCTGTTATTCTTGATTTCCTGACGGATGAATTCTTCGTATGACTGGTCAAAGTTGTTGCGGCTTGGGTTCTTCTCCCCCGACATTACGAGCTTTAACCAACGGTACATTGTGAATATATTATCATTGTTAAACAGCGAATCGCCGGCTTTATATATTTTATAAAGAAGGACGGATACCTCCTCACCGGCAAGTTCCTCATCCATATATCCAAAATTTAAAAACATATATATATACGAAGGTATGGCATCATCATTAATGGATTTAATAAATACTTTATAGTATATGTCATAGAAAAATCCGGTTATCTGTTTTCTCAAGAGACGTATATTTTCATCACTTGATAATCTGTCGCTGCATATTTTGAAACGTCTGAAAGTGTCGGTTACAGAAGCTCTGGTATCATCGTCAATTTCAGAATAATCCAATATTTTATCCAATGAACCCTTGAGCTCATCAAGAATAAAAAGGTCGTCCTTCGTAAATGTCAGTGCGGGAACGGGACTTCTGGCTGCTGCATTCTGTTGTTTAGGAATGTAGTCGTTATTAATGCCTAGAAGTTCTGACATATCAAGACATATTTCATGGAGGAGATTTATAAATTCAGTATTTTCAATAATGATACCTGCTGAATTACTTATGTTCGCTCCGAAATATGCTTTCTTAATATCTTCCGGAATGGATGCTATTCCGTTATGCTTATCAAGAACCCATTTGTTAAGCCTGCTGTCGGGCGTGAATGATGGATCTTTTCTTTTACATTTTATCATCATGGACAGATATAATTTGATAAGTTCCATTATAAAATGTTCATTAAGGATTACGATATCCGGTACCATATCAGGATATTCACGTAGTATTTTTTCAAGATCAGAGATTCCTGATACCGTGAACTTCCTTAAAGTACAGTCACTTTTTGCAACATAATTATACAAACTTAAACCATATAAACTGCCTGATAACCCAAGAATACTTCCGGCAGATGTGCTTATTCTGCCGTAGCGGGAATAAATATCGGTCTCCCCACTAAGAATAAGATAAAGACATTTTATCTCATCATTGGTGTGGAGCAATACCTCTCCCTGTTTTAATTCAATTATATTATCCTGTCTCTTATACACATCTCCGAGCCCACGAGACCTCTCTACATCTC
>ENA-OZGY01000166-OZGY01000166.1-human-gut-metagenome-genome-assembly--contig:-NODE-166-length-7919-cov-7.261063_pt1 | contig 7919 bp, 8 predicted proteins | sample MGYA00245123_ERZ653671 | MGnify/ENA primary metagenome ERZ653671 (study PRJEB26926, sample SAMN06165335) | human gut metagenome | biome: ENVO:00009003; feature: ENVO:2100002; material: ENVO:00002003... | reverse complement strand
CGTCGGCAGCGTCAGATGTGTATAAGAGACAGACGGCAGGAGCTTCGCGTCCGACGGCGCAATGTGGTCGGTGGTGATGTTGTCCTCCATCTTCAGCAGCACCTTGCCGGAAATCGCGTCTGCCAGCGACTTGCCCAGCGGGAAGGGCTGAATGTTCGGGCCGCGGACGACCTCCACCGTGTCCTCTTCGCCCGGCGCGACCGGAGGGATGACCAGATTGTCGTTGACGGTGTACGTCTCCGGCATCGGGATGTCGAGGTCAATGTCAAGGCAGCGCGGATCCGTCAGCACGCCAGTCAGCGCCGTGACAGCCGCCGTCTCGCAGGAGACAAGGTAAATGCCGGCGGATTTGGTTCCGCTGCGGCCGTAGAAATTGCGGTTGTTCGTGCGAACGGAGACGGCGTTCGTGCGCGGCGACTGTCCCATGCCGATGCACGGCCCGCAGGCGGATTCCAGAATGCGCGCGCCCGCCGCAATCATGTCCGCCAAAGCGCCGTTGCGCGCCAGCATCGTCAGCACCTGCTTCGATCCGGGGCCAATGACAAGGCTTACGTCCGGGTGCACAGTCTTGCCCTTCAAAATGCGGGCAACGCGCATCATATCCGTATAGGAGGAGTTGGTGCAGGAACCGATAAACACCTGATCGACCTTAATCGGGCCGCACTGCTTGACGGTTTCCACGATGTCAGGCATATGGGGCTTCGCGACGAGCGGTTCAAGCGCGGTCAAATCAATGTCGAGGATTTCGTCATACGCCGCATCCGGGTCTGCGGACAGCGGCACGAAGTCCTGCTCGCGCTGCTGCGCTTTGAGGAACGCATGGGTCACTTCATCCGACGGGAAGATGGATGTCGTCGCGCCGAGTTCCGCGCCCATGTTCGTAATCGTCGCGCGCTCCGGGACACTCAACGTTTTCACGCCGTCGCCGATGTACTCCATCACCTTGCCGACGCCGCCCTTGACGGTCAGCCGGCGCAGGACTTCCAGAATAATGTCCTTCGCCGCAACGCCGTAGGACAGCTTGCCATGCAGGCGCACGCCGACGACACGCGGGCACGCCAGATAATACGCGCCGCCGCCCATCGCGACCGCAACGTCCAGTCCGCCCGCACCGATGGCAAGCATCCCAATGCCGCCGCCCGTGGGCGTATGGCTGTCCGAGCCGAGCAGCGTGTAGCCCGGCACGCCGAAGCGCTCCAGCTGTACCTGATGGCAGATGCCGTTGCCGGGCTTAGAGCAGTAAATGCCATGCTTTTTCGTCACCGTTTGGATGTAATAGTGGTCATCCGCATTTTCAAAGCCAGTTTGCAGCGTGTTATGGTCAATGTACGCCACGGACTTCTTTGTCTTGACGCGCTTGACGCCCATCGCCTCGAATTGCAGGTACGCCATCGTACCGGTGGAATCCTGCGTCAGCGTCTGGTCAATGCGGATGGAGATTTCCGAGCCGGGAATCAGTTCACCGCTGAGCAGGTGCGCGGACAGGATTTTCTGGGTCAGATTCATCGCCATGAGGAAAGGACTCCTTTCATAATAAGAAAAAGCAGTTGCACAATGCCCAAACGGGCGAAAACAGCCGAATGAACAGCTTCATGATACAGGATTCGGCGCGGTGCGTCAATGCTTTCGGGCGGAAAGAACACAAAAAGCGCAGGCTATGAAAAACTCGCCGGATGTTTTAGACATACAGCCTCTTGACAACAACGCTCCTATATGGTATTATTTGAAGCAAACTACTATATAGGAGCATTTGCATGAAAATAAACGGCGGATTTCTTGTTACCAAAATAAAACAGCTTGGGGACCGGATTTTTGAGAAGATTCTCAGCGAAAAGAATATTGATGCGTTCAATGGAGCCCAGGGGCGCATTCTTTATGTGCTGTGGCAGGAGGATGGAATCTCGATCAGGTCGCTCTCGATGAAATGCGGATTAGCAATAACATCTCTTACGACGATGCTGGAAAGAATGGAACATCAAGGGCTGATAAGCCGTGTTCAGTCTGAAACGGACAAAAGGAAAACCCTCCTGTTTCTGACTGAGAAAGCACATGCCTTAAAGGGCGAGTACGATTCTGTATCTGATGAGATGGGCAGTATTTACTACAAAGGTTTTTCAGAGGAAGAAATTACCCGGTTTGAGGAATGCCTCGACCGCATCAGAAAGAATCTTGAGGAGTGGCAGAAGTCATGAGTATTTGTATCAAAGATCAGATTCAGAACATGAATATCGTCATTGGCTGCACAGTGGGGTGTACATATTGCTATGCCCGCAACAACGTGAAACGCTGGCATATGATTGATGACTTCGCTGACCCTGAATTCTTTCCGGGTAAGCTCAAGATGATGGAAAAGAAACGTCCGCAGAACTTTCTTCTTACCGGCATGAGCGATCTCTCCGGATGGAAGCCGGAATGGAGAGACGAGGTATTTGCAAAGATCCGTGAAAATCCACAGCATCAGTTCCTGTTCCTTACCAAGCGACCTGATTTGCTGGATTTTGATACCGATCTGGAAAACGCATGGTTTGGCGTTACGGTGACGAGGAAAGCAGAACGGTGGCGTATCGACGCCCTTCGGAAAAACGTCAGAGCAAAACATTACCATGTTACCTTTGAGCCGTTATTCGACGATCCCGGCACAGTTGACCTTTCCGGAATCAATTGGATCGTTGTCGGCACCATGACCGGAGCTCAGAGCAGGAAGATTCATACGGAGCCGGAATGGGCATGGTCTCTGACGGACCAGGCACATAAGCTCGGCATTCCGGTGTTTATGAAGGAAGACCTTGTCCCTATCATAGGGGATGAAAATATGATTCAGGAAATGCCGGAAGAATTTAATAAAGTGTTAGAGGTACAGAAATCATGGAAGAAGTAATAAATGGAATCCTCATTCGTGAGGTGGAAACAAAGAACATCATGACTAAGTCTAGTCTGCCGGTAGGCGGTTACTCGGTCAATCCCTATGTGGGCTGTACACATGCCTGCAAGTATTGCTATGCTTCTTTTATGAAGCGCTTTACCGGGCACAAGGAGGAATGGGGCACTTTCCTTGATGTGAAGCATTGGCCGGAAATTAAAAATCCGAAGAAATATGCCGGACAGCGGGTGGTCATCGGTTCTGTGACAGATGGCTACAATCCACAGGAGGAGCAATTCGGGAATACCAGAAAACTTCTGGAGCAGTTGATTGGCAGTGACGCAGATATTCTGATCTGCACAAAGTCTGATCTTGTGGTACGGGATATTGATCTGCTGAAGAAGCTTGGACGAGTGACCGTTTCATGGTCGATCAACACACTGGATGAAAATTTCAAGAACGATATGGACTCTGCTTCGAGCATTGAACGGCGTATCGCTGCTATGAAGCAGATATATGACGCAGGAATCCGTACAGTCTGTTTCGTATCCCCGGTATTCCCCGGGATCACGGACTTTGAAGCCATCTTTGAGCGGGTAAAGGATCAGTGCGATCTGTTCTGGCTCGAAAACCTCAATCTTCGGGGCGGCTTCAAAAAGACGATCCTGGATTATATCGCCGGAAAATATCCTGATCTTGTACCGCTTTACGATGAGATCTATAACAAGCATAACCGCAGCTACTTTGAAGCGCTTGAAGTAAAAGCTGAGGAAATGGCTAAGAAGTATGATTGTCCCTTTGTGGATAATGAAATGCCTTATGGCAGAGTCCCGCAGGGACATCCGGTAATCGTGGATTATTTCTATCATGAGGAAATCCGAGGGACAGAAAATACAGGAAAAAGAAATCGTTAACAGTAATTTTGCGGAGAGGAACAGAATGGACACAACGCTACAAGATACTCTTTTTTCTTTGACCGGCATCAAGCTGTCTATCCGCTGTATGAGTGCTTTCAGGAAAAGCTGCTTGCCAGATTCCCTGAAAGCCGAATCAAAGTGCAAAAATCCCAAATTTCATACTGCAATCGCCACCTTTATGCCTGTGTGTCCTTCTTGAAGGTAAAAAAGAAATCAGAACTGCCCGAAGACTATTTTGTGCTGACGCTGGGGCTGTCCGCACCGCTGGAATCTGACCGGGTGGCGGCAAAAACCGAGCCGTATCCGGGACGGTGGACAACACATTTTGTCATCAGCAGTCCATCCGATTTGGACGAGAAATTATTTGATTGGATCGAGCAGGCATACAGTTTTGCTCAGGAAAAATGATGCAGTACAATTCTAAGGCAATACCGCACGAATGAGTTGGTGCGATGGCGAATGCATTTTTTGTCAGATGCGATTGCAGAAATCGAAGGTTTACTGGAGGTAAATCGAGATTTCTGCAAGAAGCAGATGGCAGAAAAGGCATCGCCAGCGCTGCCGACGAATTGTGCGGTAGTGCCTTAACCCAATCGAAAAGGGAGCAGCTCATGCGGGCTGCTCCCCCTTTTCTTTGATTTCGATTTCTGGTATAATGACTTACGCAAGATGCCGCGCAAGCACATTCTGCACCAGCGCGCCGTCTGCCTTGCCCTTCACGCGCGGCATGAGCGTTTTCATGATAAGCCCCTTCTGCTTCGCGGTCGGCGCATCCAGCCCCAGTTCCGCCAGCACAGCGGTCACTTCCGCCTCCACCTCGTCCTCGGACATCATCTTCGGCGCGAACTCCTGATATACCTTCATGCGCAGCGTGTTTTCCGCGATAATATCCTCACGGCCGTTCGCCTGCTCAATGGATTCCTGACACTGCTTGATTTCGCGCAGGACGACGGCGTTCTCTTCGTCCTCCGTGAGGTCGGCGCGCTTGTCAATCGCCTTGTTTTTCAGCGCGGACAGCAGCAGCGACAGCGCTTCCTTGCGCTCCTTGTCGTGATCCTTCATTGCCTGCATCATCGCGGCGCGTACGGTTTCGATTCGAGACATATTCCTCATCCTTTCCTGATGGATTTCAGGCATATTGTACACCCCTTTGACCTATTTGTCCAGCATATCAAGGAGGATTTTGCGATGCTTTCCAAGCGCGAAAAGCTGTTTGCCGCCGTTTCTAACCTGCACGGGCTGATTTGCCCTGTCTGCCGCCAGCTGCTTTCCCGGCAGGGCGACAATTTGATTTGCGCGGGCGGCCACGCCATAAATGTGAATCGGCGCGGGTGCGTTAATCTGCTTTCGGCGCAGGCGGATACATTCTATGACGCGGCGCTGTTTGCCGCCCGTGAGCGCGTGTTCGCGGCGGGGTGCTATCAGCCGGTCGCGGATGCCATCGACGCGCTGCTGCCGGATGCGCCCCAAAAGCTGCTTGACGCGGGCTGCGGCGAAGGCTGGTACCTGAACGCCCTGCTGACGCGCCGAACGGACAGCATCGGTGCGGGCATCGACATCAGTCGGGACGCGATTCTGCAAGCAACCAACCAGCCCTGCCAAGCCGTCTGGTGCGTGGGGGATTTGCGCCGCCTGCCTTTTGCGGACGGCACGTTTTCCGCCGTGCTGGATGTGCTGACCCCCGCGAATTACGACGAGTTCCGCCGCGTACTATCCCTGGACGGCATGCTGGTGAAGGTCTATCCGGGGCAGGACTATTTGCGGGAGATTCGCGCGGCGCGGGGCATGTCCGCCTACGAGGAAGGGCAGGTGGATGCGTACCTGCGGGAGAAGGCACAGCTGGTGAAGGCGGTGCGGGTGCATGAGACACTGCCCGTTCCGCCGGAATTATGGGGCGATTTCGTGCGCATGACGCCGCTGAATCACGATTTGTCGGCAGCGGAGAAGGATGCGCTGGCGCAAAGGGCAGATGCGCATGTGACGGTGGATTTGCACGCTGCGCTGTGCAGATTCAGATAAAGAAGCGGCAGCCTTCCCGCGATTTGGGGAGAGCTGCCGTTTTGATTATTTCCGCTTCCACGCAACGAGCGTCAGTTCAGGGCCAACATAAGTGCCAATCAGACACCCGATTTTGACGCAGCGGATGTCCTGAATGCCGAGATTCGCCGCTTCAATCTGCGACTTGATGAGCGCAACCGTCTCCGGGCAGTCCGCGCCGCCGATATAGACCGGAACGTCCGGATCGGGCGAACACTCCTTCAGCTGCTCGATGTACCACGCGCGCCCCTTCGCCATTCCGTGCACCATGCCCGCCTTGCTGACGATGCCGTCCTCAATTTTCAGCGTCGGCTTGATGCTCAGGCGGTTGCCCAGCTTGCCCACCAAAGGCGAAAGGCGTCCGCCCATGACGAGATATTTGAGGTCAGCCGCCATGCCGATGATTTTGTAGTGCGCCATCACGTCGCGCAGCTTCGCCAGCATGGTCTGCATGTCGCTGACACCCTCGCGGCGATAGCGCAGCGCCTGATCGACGAGCATGTACTCCGCGCACGTCGCATTCAGCGAATCCAGCACCGTCACGCGCGCCGGGTCGTGGCACGCCTCCCGCGCAATGCACGCCGACTGGTAGCACCCGGACAGCTTCGACGAGCCGGTTATCACCAGCACTTCGTCCTCCGGATTCTCCAGCAGACGGTTGAAGCACTTGCGGTAATGTTCCACCGGCACCTGGCTGGTCTTGGGAAGCTCCTTGGCAACCCGCAGGCGCGCATAAAAATCATCCTGCGTCAGGGATACGCCGTCATCCCAATATTCCTCCATGCCGAAGCGAATCGGCAGCGGCATCACGATGAGATCAGCGGCCTTGGCTTCCTCCTGCGTAAAATCGGACATGGATTCGGTGACGATGCGAATCATGCTTTCCTCCCATAATGCGGCAAAACGCCGGGAATATCAACAAATACGAAGCATAGCATAAAACCTTGACCGTGTCAAGCATTCAGCAGAAAGATAAACGAGCGTTGAAAATTCATTTGTTCTCCGCGGCGCGCAAATGTAAAAACAGCGCCCTTTGCTTGCAATATCCGCCGAAAACGGGTATACTGATGGAGGAATCAACGAAGAGGAGGCGCAGTATGCAGCCGCGGCAAATGATTCAAAGGCTGATGAACAATATCAGCACCGTTATCGTGGGCAAGCAGGAAGTTATCGAATATGCGCTGATTGCGCTGTTGTGCCGGGGGCATGTGCTGATTGAGGACGTGCCGGGTGTGGGCAAGACGACGCTCGCCAGCGCCTTGGCGAAATCGCTGGACTGCACGTTCCGGCGCATTCAGTTCACCCCCGACCTGATGCCCTCCGACGTGACAGGCTACACGCTGGTCAACTTCAAGACCGGCGAAACGGAATACCGCGAAGGCTCGGTGATGAGTCAGGTGGTGCTGGCGGACGAAATCAACCGCACCAGCCCGAAAACGCAGTCCGCCCTGCTGGAAGTGATGGAAGAGCAGCAGGTGACGGTGGATGGCGTGACGCACCCCGTGCCGCAGCCCTTTATCGTGCTGGCGACGCAGAATCCGGGCGAATTTGTGGGCACATATCCCCTGCCGGAAGCGCAGATGGATCGCTTTTTCCTGCGCCTGTCCATCGGCTACCCGACGATTGAGCAGGAGATGGACGTGCTGGAACGCTATTCCGGCGTGGGGAAGCCGATGGCGACGCTGTCCCCCGTCTGCTCGGCGGCGGACGTTATTGCCATGCAGGAAATGGTCACGCAGATTTACTGCTCGCCGGAGGTTCGCTCGTATGTGGCGACCATCGCCGCCGCCACCCGTCAGGATGCCGCCTTGCAGCTGGGCGCATCCACCCGCGCCGCCATTGCCCTCATCCACGGGGCGCAGGCGTGCGCGCTGCTCGCCGGGCGCGACTACATCGTGCCGGAGGACGTGCAGCACATGGCGGTGCAAGTGCTTGCGCACCGCCTCGTGCTCAGCCCCGAAGCACGCATGAAGGGCGTGACGCCGGAAAGTGTCGTCCGGCGCATCGTTCAGAATACGCCCGTGCCGGTGAAGCTGTGAGCGCCATGAAGCAGGCAGGAAACCGTCCTGTCTCTTATACACATCTGACGCTGCCGACGATAAGGC
>ENA-OZGY01000162-OZGY01000162.1-human-gut-metagenome-genome-assembly--contig:-NODE-162-length-7988-cov-5.230808_pt1 | contig 7988 bp, 10 predicted proteins | sample MGYA00245123_ERZ653671 | MGnify/ENA primary metagenome ERZ653671 (study PRJEB26926, sample SAMN06165335) | human gut metagenome | biome: ENVO:00009003; feature: ENVO:2100002; material: ENVO:00002003... | reverse complement strand
CGAGATGTAGAGAGGTCTCGTGGGCTCGGAGATGTGTATAAGAGACAGGTTTAAGGGAAAAATATCCAAAGAAGAACGGATGAAGACTTCGGAAGCATTGGCGGGTATAGAAGGACATCCTTTGAATACCTTCATGAAAGAAAATTTAAAACTCAGGGAGCTTATTGAAGAATGTAAAAAAGAACCTGAGAAAATACAAAGTGTAAGGGAAATCGCAATCCACTATGCCAAAAAAGGAGATTTGATTTATCCGCTTTTAGATGTAAAATATAATATAAGCGGACCGTCAGCCGTAATGTGGACAACTGATGTTGATATCAGAACAGGGATAAACCGTTTGTGTAAAGCAGAGAAAAAGGATGAAAAGTGGAAGGAAGATGTTGGAAAACTTCTTACAATGCTTGACGATATGATATATAAAGAGGAAAATATTTTGTTCCCTAACTGTGCTGTTAATTTTTCCGAGGAGGACTGGCAGAACATTTATATGGACTCCAAAGATTATGACGTATGTTTCGGAGTGGAAAATGCAACATGGGATGGCGTCAAAAAGGCTAAAGAAAAGGTGGCAATAGAAGGAGATATAATAAAAATCAACGGAGGAACGCTTTCTCTTAACCAGCTTGAAGCCATACTTAATACAATCCCTCTTGAAATAACTTTTGTGGATGAGGATAATATAAACAGGTATTTTAACGAAGGGCATAAAGTTTTTAAACGTTCAATGATGGCAATCGGGCGTGAAGTATTTTCCTGCCATCCGCCTAAAGTCAGCACCATGGTAAGACGTATAATCGATGAGTTCAGAAACGGAAGCCTTGACAGTATGCCTGTCTGGATGGAAAAAGCAGGAAGAACCATGCTTGTAACATATATAGCGGTGCGTGATGAAAATGACGGATATATAGGAACTCTGGAGTTAATACAGGATATGGAATTTGCAAAAGAGTATTTTAAACAGAATTAAGGAGGCTAAGATGAACAACAGATACGAATTCAGAATTATAAAAGATAATGAGGCAGAACAGGCGGTGCGTATTGAACAGGTATGTTTTCCGCCCAATGAAGCCTGCAGTGAGAAAAATATGATGGAAAGAATTAAGAATGCGCCGGAACTTTTTCTTGTTGCAGTGGACAAAGAGACCGGTAAAATAGCAGGTTCTCTAAATGGGCTGGCAACAGATGAAGAGGTATTCAGGGATGAATTTTTTAAAGATGCGTACCTTAATAATTCTGAAGGAAAAAATATAATGATTCTTGGATTAAGCATTTTGCCGGAATACAGAAGACAAGGACTTGCAAGAGAACTTGTCAGACAATATGCGTTGAAAGAAAAGAAAAATAACAGGGAAAAACTAATACTTACATGCCTTGATGCTAAGGTCCCAATGTATCTTGATTTTGGGTTTACGGACCATGGAATATCAGATTCTGTATGGGGCGGCGAAGTGTGGCATGAAATGAGTCTTGATATACATAAGGTTTGTTAAAGTTTGTTAATAAATTTTTAATTTGACCATCTTTATGTCAGGATGTTAAAATTAAAAATGGATTATTAATTGGAAAGAGGGTGCAATATGATATCAATTACAGATTACACAGATGAGCAGGTTAAGCTTTGTGTTAAAAATGATCAGATTGATAAGAATTTATATCAGGAATATGGCGTTAAGAGAGGTCTTAGGGATGAACAGGGACAAGGTGTTCTGACCGGACTCACCAACATTTCACAGATAACGGCATTTAAGAATGTGAATGGAGAAAAGATTCCGTGTGACGGAGAACTTTTATATAGAGGATATAATGTAAGAGATCTTGTTAATGGCGCTGCAGATAAGAGGTTCATTTTTGAGGAGGGAGTTTACCTTCTTCTATTCGGAGATTTGCCTGATAATGAACAACTGGCAAAGTTCAGGGAAGCACTTAACAACAGTATGGATTTCCCTACCAACTTTACAAGGGATGTCATTATGAAAGCTCCGAGAGTGGATATTATGAATTCAATGACAAGGAGTATTCTGACACTTGCATGTTATGATGACAGACAGGATGATTTATCCCTTTCAAATGTATTAAGACAGTGTATTATGCTTATCAGCAATTTTTCAATGATGGCTGTTTACGGATATCATGCATATAACCACTATGATAATAACGGCAGTATGTATATTCATCGTCCGGACAGCAATTTGTCTATAGCAGAGAATTTCCTCAGAATGTTAAGACCTGACAAGTCTTTTACCGAGCTTGAAGCGAGGGTTCTTGATATTGCACTTTTATTGCATATGGAGCACGGCGGCGGTAATAACTCAACTTTTACCACAAGAGTTGTTACTTCGTCAGGTTCAGATACATATTCTGCAATAGCTGCGGCAATGTCTTCACTTAAAGGAAGAAAACACGGCGGAGCCAATCTTCAGGTTATGAAGATGATGGATGACATTAAATCCCATGTTTCGGATTTTGGCGATGAGGAAGAGATTGCGTCTTATCTTGACAAGATACTTAATAAACAGGCTTATGACAGACAGGGACTTATATATGGAATGGGTCATGCGGTATATTCTTTATCAGACCCAAGAGAACAGGTATTCCGTAAGTTTGTTGAGGAACTTGCCCACGATAAGGGTAAGGATAAGGACCTTATGTTATATGAGAATATAGAAAAAATAGCACCTATGCTTATTGCCAAGGAACGTAAGATATATAAAGGTGTAAGTCCTAACGTGGATTTTTACAGCGGATTTGTATATGAGATGCTTGGAATTCCAAGAGAGCTTTATACTCCGCTTTTTGCCATTGCAAGAATTGCAGGCTGGAGCGCCCACAGAATGGAGGAACTTGTAACAACGGACAAGATTATAAGACCGGCATACAAGAGCCTTGTAACGGACAGGGAATACGTTCCTAGAGATTTACGTTAGTAATGGAGACAGAATTATGGTATTAAGGATTCCTCATTATTTTGACAGTTTTGTATGTACTGCAGGTGAGTGTAGGGATAACTGCTGTTACGGAGGATGGCAGATAGACCTTGATGAAGACACTGTGGAGTTCTATAAGTCAGTAAAAGGCGATTTTGGAGACCGCTTAAGAGCCTCCATAGATTATACGGATACTTATTGTTTTAAATTAGAGAACGGGGGATGTCCGTTTCTTGATGATGATAATTTATGCCATATCTATAAAGAGCTGGGGCCTGAACATATGGGAGTTGTATGTACACAGTTTCCAAGGTTCAGCGAATATTACGGTCATTATAAAGAGACCGGAATAGGTCTTGCCTGTGAGGAAGCTGCCAGAATAATATTGGAGGACACAAAGCCTTTCCATATTGTGGAGCGTACGATAGACGAAGAAGAGTTTGAAGACGAAGAATATGACGACCTTCTTTGCAAAGGAATAGAGAAGGTCAGAAACTGTCTTTTTGACGTAATGAATTCTGATATGGAATTTGCGGACAAATTATCGGTTCTCCTTGATACGGGTGAATATATACAGGAATTAATTAACAGAAATGATTATAAGGCTATTTTGGAATATGTTCCCCGGTATGTAAACAGGGAAGCGTTGCCTTATGAAGAAGCGGATATTATGGAAATCTGGGACACCTATGATTCCATGGAGGTTCTCAATGTGGAATGGACGGAATTTGTTAAGAATTTAACAGCTTCGCTTCATAAAGATGATTACGTCAGGAACTTGTCCGGCTTTAATAAAGAGAATTATCCGTTTACAGGATATGACAAGCTGGTATGCTATTATCTTTTCAGATATCTGCTGCAGTCTGTATATGACCACGACTTTGCAGGTAAAATATATTTTATGATAGCCAATCTGATACTTATTAAGGAAATGGACATCTATATTTACAAAAGGGATGGAATGCTTACGAAAGAGCAGCATATGGAATGTATACATATGTTTTCAAGGGAGATTGAGTATTCAACGGATAATCTTGACACCCTTTCGGAGGAATTCCTTTTTAGTGATATCTTTTGTAAGGAGAGACTTGAAAGTATCGTAAGAACATTATTTTGAAAGGAAGGATTAATTATGGCAAGTGACACAAATATTAATTTGAGAAATCAGGTAATGTATAGTGTGTATGTAAGAAATCATACACCGGAGGGAACTTTTAAAGCATTGGAAAAAGACCTTCCAAGAATTAAACAGATGGGTGTTGATGTGATATGGCTTATGCCTATCCATCCAATCGGAGTTGTAGGCAAAAAGGGAGAACTTGGATGCCCTTATTCAATTAAGGATTACAGGGCTGTCAATCCCGCATACGGAACCAGAGAGGATTTTGTACAGCTTGTTGATGCAATCCATGGTCTCGGAATGAAATGTATCATTGATGTGGTATATAACCATACGTCAAAAGATTCTGTGCTTTCCATTGAACACCCGGAATTTTTCTACAAAAAAGAGGATGGAAGCTTTGGTAATAAGGTAGGTGACTGGTCGGATGTATATGACCTTGATTATAAGAACAAAGACCTTTGGGATTATCAGATTGATACCTTGAAGATGTGGGCAGAGATAGTTGACGGTTTCAGATGTGATGTTGCTTCAATGGTCCCTATAGAGTTCTGGAATAGGGCAAGGTCAGAATGTGCCAAGGTTAAAAAAGGTTTAATCTGGCTTGCAGAGTCGGTTGAAATAGGTTTTATTAAATACTTAAGAAGCATTAATTGTGTTGCCAATTCGGATAATACTATGTATTCCGCTTTTGATATGACCTATGATTATGATATATGGAATTTCTATGACGGCTATATTAAAGGAAAAGTAAGTGCTGCGGATTATGCAGAAGTCCTTAACTTCCAGGATGGAATATATCCTGAGAATTATGTTAAAATCCGTGCTCTTGAGAACCATGACAGAGACAGGGTTATGAGCTACGTTCATGATATTGAGACTGTAAAGAGGCTTCTTGCTTTCTCATATTTCCAGAAAGGAATGGCATTTATATATGCCGGTGAGGAATTCGGAAATGACAGAACCCCAAGTCTTTTTGATATTGATACGATTGACAGAAATACAGGATATGATATAAGCGGTTATATTTCCAAATTATCGGAAATTAAGAAGCAGTACAGCATATTCGCAGACGGACTTTATGAAGTGAAAGCGGAACCGGATACGGATACTTTTGTAATTACATATTGCAAAGGCAATAATAAAGCTCTCGGAATTTTTAACATAAAGGGCGAAACAAAGGATATTAAGACCGATATTCCTGACGGTACCTACAAAAATATATTTAATGATTGCAATATAGCTGTTGTTGGTGGTACAATTCACAAGTCAGAAATTGATAGTAATAATGGAGTTGTGGGAATAATTATCTGATTCCCCGTGTGAATAGAATGAAAGATAACAGTAAGATTGCGATAGCAGCAATAATATCAGGAGCAGCATTAGAAACGGCAATGGTTATATCTGCACTGCCTATAAAAAAATATAAGGCAGAGCTTAAGAATGCCGCTAAGAAGCTTAACGGAAAAATTAAGAGTACAGTAACCAGGACAGCTTTGTTAGGTATATGCGGAGCACTGACTACGGCAGCAGGAATATCTTTGAAGCATAAGAAATCAGAGACCACAGATGAGCGTGAAAGCAGAGTGGAAGCAGTCGGGATGAAAGAGAAGGCTTCCGATGAAACCGTAATTAAAGATGAAGCGGTTGCAGTTGAAAATATAAAAGAAACACCTAAGTCAGAGGACGTTCCGTCAGTCTGGAAATGCGAAGCTTGCGGACATGAGAATTCCGTTGATAAGAAAGTATGTTCATATTGCGGACAATTAAGAAGTGACCTTTTAAATAAGGTGCTGGAACAATGGTAAACAAATCCCCAATGTCAGACGAAATTATACCGACACCCAAAAGTTAGATCAAAAAATCTAACGATTGGAGGTCGGTATTTTTATGGCAAAATACAGTTGCGAATTTAAGAGAAAGGTTGTCAAGGATTATATCAATAATAAAGGTGGCTATAAATATTTAGCGAATAAATATAAATTATCTGATAAAAAATCATCCGACAATGGGTCACCAATTATAAGGCTTTTGGCGATGAAGGATTAATGCGTTCTCGAAAGCAAGAAAAATATTCTTTTGAAAGAAAGCTTTATCTATCAAATGAGCTTTCATACCAAGCTTTGGCTATGCAAGAAGGAATCGCCAATCCAAGCATGATCGCTAAGTGGACCAATCGCTTCCGTGCAGTTGGTCCTGAAGGTTTGAAACCTCATAAGAAAGGTCGAAAGGAAACTTTGAATAAATCAAGTATAGAAAAAAGTCTTCACGAGGTTGAAGAAAGAACGATTGATACTAGTGCAGAGCATATAAAGGAATTAGAAGACGAGCTTCTTAAACTAAGAATCGAGAATGCATTTTTTAAAGAACTGAGGAGGCTGCGTTTAGAGGACGAGGCAAAAATGAGAGAACGGCACTCGTCATCAACAGCCTCCGAGGAGAGTTTAAACTAAAAGACCTTCTCTCTTATACAGGCATACACAAAGCAATATATATTTGTTGGCAAAAACGATTTGACAGGGAAAATCCTGATAAAGAAATTGAAAAAAATGCTGGAAATTCGTAAAAATAACAAAGATTATGGATATCGTTGTATGTTAGGCGAACTTAGGAAACAAGGCTATACTGTTAACAAGAAAAAGGTATAAAGGTTTATGAAGAAACTTAGCCTTCAAGTGATATCCTTCACTCGAAAGAGTCGGAAATACAGTTCTTATAAAGGGAAAGTCGGAAAGGTTGCACCAAACAGAATTCGCCGGGGATTTAATATTAATATACCTCATCAGAAAATAACTGCCGATACATCTGAGTTTAAATATTATGAAGTGGATGCTAAGGGACATATGACAATGCACAAGCTTTATCTGGATCCATTTATGGATATGTGTAATGGTGAAATCATCAGTTTTGGAATAGAGTGTTCTTTGATATAATGAAAAGGCTGGGGGGAAAGACTGGTGGTAATGAGCTTTATGAGAAGTTCTAGAAAATTTATGAAGAGAGTGTTGGTAGAGATACTGATAAATAAAAGATGGAAGATAGGATGTGGAATAGGGGCAGAGGAAGGTAATTCCTCTGCTTTTAGCTGTTAAAGATAAATAGATAACAAAAAAATAATATTTATAACATTACAAAAATGTGATATAATTTACAAATAGATTATGATTTGCAATGTAGGGAGAAAACATGGGTATCAAATTATTTCTGAATGATTATTATGATCTTTTAAAGTTTATGCATGATAATGAAGTAGTGATTTTGGATGAAAAAGTGATTCCATTAACACAGCAGGAGATAGCGACAACTTTAAAATGTAGCAAGATGAAGATTAACAGTATGTTTAGTATTCTGCAAAAGCAATATTATGTAGAGCAAAAAACAAGAGGCAAATATGTTTTGACGGATAAAGCAGAGAACATAATTGAAACAATAGAAACATTACAGTAGTTACAGATAAGGAGCAATATATGCCTACATTAGACTGGATAGGAAAAGACAAAGTAATTAATCATCATAAAGATGTTCCGTATAAAGTACTTGAAAGAAAGTATAGTTTTGATGAGAGTGGTATGCACAAAGAGGATATTCACAGCAATAACATGATAATTCATGGTGACAATCTTGAAGCCTTGAAGTCGCTTCTTCCACAGTATGAAGGAAAAATCAAATGTATATACATAGATCCACCTTACAATACCGGAAATGAAGGATGGATATATAATGATAACGTAAATGATCCAAAGATAAAGAAGTGGCTTGGAGAAGTCGTTGGTAAAGAGGGGGAGGATTTATCAAGGCATGATAAATGGCTATGTATGATGTATCCAAGACTTGTGCTGCTACAAAAATTATTGGCAGATGATGGGGCTATTTTTATCAGTATTGATGATAATGAACACGCTAATTTGCTATTAATATGTAATGAAGTATTTGGAAGTAATAAT
>ENA-OZGY01000157-OZGY01000157.1-human-gut-metagenome-genome-assembly--contig:-NODE-157-length-8033-cov-5.602657_pt1 | contig 8033 bp, 3 predicted proteins | sample MGYA00245123_ERZ653671 | MGnify/ENA primary metagenome ERZ653671 (study PRJEB26926, sample SAMN06165335) | human gut metagenome | biome: ENVO:00009003; feature: ENVO:2100002; material: ENVO:00002003... | reverse complement strand
GAGATGTGTATAAGAGACAGTATTTTAAGAGTCTGTAAAGAAAACATGGTAGGTGCGTGTCATGATTTATCATTTATATTTAACGGGACAGGTGCTAATTCCGAGCTTATAAAAATAAGTGAAGATATTGACAAAGAAAAGGACACGCTTGCAAGATTAAATGATAAATATAATGTTATAAGCAAAGATTTGTATTTTTGCCAATATGCAGAAAATAAACTTAATGACAGCTCCTCTTACGGAGTGCCGGAGGACTTAAAAGAAGAAAAAGAGAGACTTATATCATATCTTGGCAGGATTAGTGACGATATGGAAATGTCAAAAAAGCGTCTTGAAAGTTACCGGACTTCTTTGGAAAGAGAGCAGGCACATAGTGGTGAAACAGCAGACAATCTTTTGCTGTATAAAAAAATAAAAGAAAATACCGACAGACTGGCTTCCTTATATGATGAAACAAGAACTTGTGAAAAACTTACAGGCGGGCTTACAAAGGAACACGCAGAACTGTCAAGAAAAGTCAGGTCATTTGATGCCCTGCTTACGGAAAAAGAAAATATAAGAAAAAGTTTTGAAGAGGAAGCCGCTTCAATCAACAAGGAATATAGGGAAAAGTTCGAGTCTTATTTCAACGGAGAAGCAAAAGAACCGGATATTGAAGAAGATGAAATCAATACCAGGGCAGGGGCTTTGAGAAAAATCATATCTGATGAAATAGGAGAACTTGCTGATAAAGAAAAACAGCTTGCGCATTATGATGCCCTTATTAAGAAAAATATTGATAATCTTAAATATTATGGTTTTACCTTAGATGAGGCAAAAAAAGCAAAAGACGAAGGCCTTTTTTCAAAGGCATCTGTTGATGAAAGGTTAGTAATCAAGAATCAGCTTGATAAAATTAAATCTGAAATTGACAAAACCGACGGAATAATTAATTCCGAACAGGCACAGAAGAACCGTATTGAAGGAAGTATATGGCACGGAAAGAAACTATATGAAGAACAATACGGTGAATTTATCAGGGAAAAATTTAATGACCCTCAGGCGTATATTGTTACCGGACGTCAGGAAATATCTTCTATTACATCGGGAATACAGAATATTGAGAAAGAATTGAAAAATATTGATGAGAATAACAGGGATCTTATTGTAATGGAGAGAGATATCGGGAGAATATTCCGGACCATGGGAATTTATATACCGGAGGACGGACTGACGGATGAAAATATTGCTGTGGATGACGATATCACTGAGAATTATGAAGAAATTGAAAAGAATTATGACAGGTTAAAACGTGATGAACAGCGTAAGAAAACTGCTTTTCTTAATGATAAACAAAAGTTATCCGATGATTTGTACGGACTGGAGGCTTATGACCTTGCGGCGGAAATCAAACTGAGTCTTAATGCACCGGAAACAGCAGAAGATGTGGAAGATATGGTAAATGGTCTTAGGGAAACTTCGGATTATATTGCACTTGAAAGGGACAATGTGGAGCAGGGCATAAGAGACTTACAGCAGATTGCTGATAATTTTGAAGAACGTTGTATCCAGATTTGCAGCAATATCCGTACAGAGTTAGAACGACTGCCAAAGCTCTCAAAGATAAATCTTGACGGAGAATCCGTTCCTGTAATTACGTTACAGATTCCTTATATAAAAGAGGAGTTTTATAAGGAAAAAATGACAACATACATAAACGATACAATAGCAAGGGCTGATATTTTTGACACACAGGACGATAAATTAAAATATATCAAAAACCAGTTATCGTGGAAAAAATTGTTTTCAGTAATTGTAAGCGATATGAATAGTATAAGATTATGCCTGTATAAAAGGGAACATATCAAGGACAGGAGCAGATACTTAAAATACGAGGAAGCTGTGGGAAGTACAGGCCAGTCACAAGGAATTTATATCCAGTTTTTAATTTCGGTTATTCACTATATATCCAGCATAAATTCGTCCTATGATATGGGAATTTCAGGAAATACAATTTTTATTGATAATCCGTTTGGTGCGGCAAAAGATATATACATCTGGGAACCGATTTTTAAACTGCTCAAAACCAATCATGTGCAGCTTATCGTTCCGGCAAGAGGAGCGACACCTGCAATTACGAGGATGTTTGATGTGAATTATATACTGGGCCAGAAAATGGCCGGTGACAGGCAGCAGACAGTTGTGGTGGATTACAGAAGTCAGGTAAATACGGAGGATTCTGATTACAATGTAACGGAATTCACACAAACCACTTTAAAACTTGATTGAAATTGACATAGCCATGTGATAGAATTATTTAGGATTTATGCGTAGTATTAGAGGTGAACGCTTTGGATAAAGTAGAATATGGAATTAAATTAGAACAGATAGAGAAACTTAAATCAGAAAAGCAGTATAGTGAAGCGGCGGATATAGCGGATACCATTGAATGGCGGAAGGTTAAGAAGTGGTCAGAGCTTATGACGGCGGAAGAAGTATACGAAAAGGCAGAACGAATTAAGGAAGCGAGAAATATATGCATTTATGCCTATAACCGTAACCTTGGAGGCAGAAGCCTTGTTTTTAAAATGACAGAACTTTCCATAAGACTTGAAGATTATGAAGAAGCAGAGGATCTGTATAATGAATTTGTGGAAATGGCTCCCACAGATATGAACAGATATGTCCTTTTATATGAACTTGACAAGGCTAAGAAGGTTCCTCCTGAGGAACTGATAAAAGTTCTTGAAGAATACAGAGATAATGAACAGGATGAGAATTTCGGATACGAACTGGCAAGCCTTTATGCTGAGGTTGGAAGAATAGAAGAGTGTATTAAAGAATGTGATGACCTTATACTCTGGTTCGGAGATGGAGAGTATGTTTATAAGGCATTGAAGCTCAAAAAGAAATATGCCTCTCTTACCCCTGCACAGCAGGAGAAACTCAACATAATGGACAAGTTTGACAAAGCCGGTCTTGTATATGAAGCAGGCTTTTCAGGAAACTATGATGAATACGAAATGAAATCAGCCAGAGAGAGCATGAAGGAAATAAGCAATGACGAGACAAATGATGATGATATAAGTGTCCCACTCGCCAGACCGGATATTTATGATACACAGACACTACAGAATGATCTTGCCAACAGCCTTAGGGAAATTTTTCAAAATGATGATAAAAATGACGACGGGAATGATGTACTCAGTCCGGTAAAGGAACAGAAAACGGAAGAGACTGTACCGGAAGAGACTGTACCGGAAGAAGCTGTACCGGAAGAATCCACAGATGAAGAAACTGCCGATAAAGTGTCTCAGCCTGCGCAAGAAGATGAAGAAGAGCAAACAGAAGATACACCTGAATATGATACAATAATAGATGATGATATGGCGGCAACAGCAGAACCGGTTAATGTTGAAGTGATTGAACTTCAGATGTCAGGGGATGATGAACTTGTTGACGAGCCTACAAGAGAAATCATAATCAATACCCACCATTGGAATAAAATTAAATCAGAGATGCGGGAAGATGACCCTATGATTCCTGAGCATGATGAACAGACTGAATATAAGGAAGAATATATCCCTGAAGCAGCAGAAGAACAGATTCCTGAAGCAGCAGAAGAACAGGAAATGGTTGAAACTGTTGAGAAACAGGAGACAATACCTGAAGAGACAGATATCAGAGAGACTGTACCGGAGGATTATAAACCGGAAGCCGGGGAGGACAGAATACCTGTCCAGATGGAACTGAATCTTGAAGAACCTCCTATTGAGGGACAGGTTGATTTGTTATACTATCTTGAACACATGAATGATCCGGTTGAAGAGCCGGAGGCAACAATAGATGATTTATTAAAAACAACGATAGAAAACAGACATACAGACAATACCATAGAGCTTGATGAAGCCATTAACAGTATTACAAGAGCTGCAATTTCCGAAGCCGAACAGGAAATTAACGGATATGCCGATGAGTCTTATGATGTTACGGAGGAAGAAGAGTACAGTCCGGAGGATTCAATGGACGAGCTTGACGATAATACAAGAAAGTACATTAAGAAGTATCTTTTTATGAACGGAATGGAATATTCCATTCTCCATTTTATTAACGGAAAGAGACATGAGATTCCGGATGGTACTTCAAGACATGGAAATATAATCATAATCGGGAAAAAAGACACTGATAAAACAGGATTTGCGATTAATCTTTTTAAATCATTGCATGCCAATGACGAACAGAGGGAACTGAAGATTGCAAAAACAAGAGCAGAAGTTCTGAATGCAAAAGGTGTTGCCGCATCGGCTGATAAGATAAAAGGCACAACACTTATTGTTGAAAATGCAGAGAAACTCAACAGGGATGTGGTTGAAGAACTTAATCAGTTTATGGAAACCGATACAGCTTCAATGCTTGTTATTTTTACAGGAGAGGAATTTGCATTAAAAAGACTGTTTTATAATTGCGAAAGCCTCAGGGATAAATTTGATTACAAGCTGGAACTTAAGCACTATTCCGTTAATGAACTTGTTGACGTTGCAACGGAATATGCCAGAGTTAAAGGATATGCTATTGACGAAAGAGCGCTTTCAGGGTTATATATATCAATTGATGAACTTAATGGCGATGATGAAGGTACAGAAATTGAAAAAGTCAAGAAGATAGTCGATTCCGCCATAATAAAGTGCGGCAAATCATCCAGAAACTTCTTTGGAAAGAAGAGGAATGGATTAATATCTTTAAAGGAAAAACATTTTTTGAAATAAATGGTCATCAGGCCTTAACGGAAAGGAATTTTTATTATGAGTACAAATCTTGAACAGATGTCAGTAAATGCCATCAGAGTATTAGCAGCGGATGCTGTGCAGAAAGCTAATTCGGGTCATCCCGGACTCCCATTAGGATGTGCTGCAATCGGATATGAACTTTGGGGCAATCATATGAATCACAATCCTGCCAATCCTCAATGGGCTGACAGAGACAGATTCATCCTCTCAGGAGGTCATGGTTCCACATTGTTATATTCACTTCTCCATCTCTTTGGATACGGTCTTACCAAAGAAGATCTGATGAATTTCAGACAGCTTGATTCATTAACACCGGGACATCCGGAGTATGGACATACGGTAGGAGTTGAGGCAACAACAGGACCTCTCGGAGCCGGAATGGGAATGGCAGTGGGAATGGCAGCTGCGGAGGCACATCTTGCGGCAATTTTTAATAAAGAAGGCTATCCTGTAGTTAACCATTACACATACGTACTTGGTGGTGACGGATGTATGATGGAAGGAATTTCTTCTGAGGCAATGTCACTTGCAGGAACATTAAAGCTTAATAAACTTATTGTTATATATGATTCTAACAGTATTTCCATTGAAGGAAGTACCAATATTGCATTTACTGAAAATGTTCAGAAAAGATTTGAGGCATTCGGGTTCCAGACAATTACTGTCGAAGACGGAAACGACATAGAAGAAATCGGAGCAGCGATAGAAGCAGCAAAGGCTGATACAACAAGACCTTCACTTATTACAGTTAAAACAAAAATCGGTTTTGGATGTCCTGCAAAGGAAGGAAAAGCAAGTGCCCACGGAGAACCTCTTGGGGTTGATAATGTGGCAGAACTCAGAAAAGCCCTTAAATGGCCATCGGATGAAAGTTTCTATGTACCTGATGAAGTATATGAAAATTACAAAGAACTTGCTAAGAAGGGTGCAAAAAAAGAAGCAGAGTGGAATGCTCTTTTTGAAGAATACTGTACTAAATATCCTGAAATGAAAAAATTATGGGATACTTATTTTGATAAAAACCTTGCTGAAAAGGTTCTTGATACGGAAGAATTCTGGGCGTTTGACAATAAGCCTGAGGCAACAAGAAGTGTGTCAGGTAAAATACTTAATAAGGCCAAAAAAGTTATGCCTAACCTTATGGGCGGTGCTGCAGACCTTGCACCATCTACCAAGACATATATGGAAGGTGCAGGTGATTTTTCTGCTGAGAATTATGCGGGAAGCAATATGCACTTTGGCGTAAGGGAAATAGCTATGGCAGCTATAGGTAATGGTATGATGCTCCACGGAGGATTAAGAAGTTTTGTATCTACATTCTTTGTATTCAGTGATTATGTTAAGCCAATGGCAAGACTTTCGGCACTTATGAAACTTCCTTTGACATACGTTCTTACACATGACAGCATCGGTGTTGGAGAGGATGGTCCTACACATGAACCTATCGAACAGCTTGCAATGTTCCGTTCAATGCCGGGTTTTGCGGTATATCGTCCATGTGATGCTACTGAAACAGCGGCAGCCTGGTATTATGCCCTTACAAATCAGGACACACCTACAGCACTTGTTCTCTCAAGACAGAATCTTCCACAGATAGACGGTTCTTCTAAGGAAGCATTAAAGGGCGGTTATGTGATTGCTGATTCAACTAAGGAAATTCCTGATGCAATTATCATAGCATCGGGTTCAGAAGTATCTCTTGCAGTTGAAGCAAAAGAAATCCTTGAAAAAGAAGGAACAGATGTAAGAGTTGTAAGTATGCCATGTATGGATATATTTGAACAGCAGAGTGAGGAATATAAAGAAGCTGTTCTTCCTAAGAGCTGCAGAAAGAGAGTTGCAGTTGAAGCACTTTCAGATTTCGGCTGGGGCAGATATGTGGGGCTTGACGGAGCTTATGTTACAATGCACAGCTTCGGAGCGAGTGCACCTGCAGATAAACTTTTCAAGAAATTTGGAATTACAACAGAAAATGTTGTTAAGGCAGTCAGATCACTGTAATTTTTAAGGCTGAATCAGAACAGGCTGTAAAAGAGTCCTCCGTGTGGGTGGAATTCTTTTACAGCCTTTTTTATAGAATGATTGTGAATGGACCGTCATTAAGAAGTTCTACTTTCATATCGGCACCGAATTCACCGTGTTCTACTACGGGAACCTGTTCCCTGCAGACGGATATAAATTTTTCGTACATACGTTTTGCTTCAACCGGCTCTTTGGCTCCGATGAAAGAAGGACGGTTGCCATGGCTGCAATCAGCACATAATGTAAATTGTGACACAATTAGGAGCTCACCGTTAACATCGGAGAGAGCCCTGTTGGTCTTGCCGTTCTCATCTTCAAATATGCGCATCCTGACGATTTTATCAGCATATTTCTTCAACATATCATCCGAATCACCGGATTCTATACCTAAAAAAATAAGAAGCCCCTTTTTGATTTTACCTGTTATATTGCCGTCAACTTTGACTGATGCATTTAATACTCTTTGAATTACTACTTTCATTTTGCTACCTCCGGATAATTTTATTTTAAATTAAGTGGTGGAGTATTGTCAAATTAATGTGGTAATGGTATAATTTACTACATAGTTTGTAATTATCTATTTAGGAGGAATCAGAATGGGATTTTGTACTTTTTGTGGTAAGCAACTTGCTGACGGAGAGGTATGTACATGTCAGCAGACAGCACCACAGCAGAATGTTTATGGTGCACCACAGAATAACGGTGGAACTCAGGGAACATATACTGCACCTCAGGGAACGTATACTGCACCACAGCAGGGAACATATACAGCACCTCAGGGCGGATATAACACAGCACAGGGCAATGGTATGCCACAGGGTGAGACATATACAGCACCTCAGAAACAGCCTAAGGTTAAGGGCGACAATCTTTTTACACCCGTAATTAACAGCATTAAAGAAACAGCTAAGAACCCACTTGATGCGGCTGATACATATTATAAGACAGCTACACTTAAGACTGCAATTACATCAATGGTGACAGTTGTGGTTCTTTATGTATTGGTAAGTGTATTCAATCTTCTCGGTAACGTATGGCATATTCTTGCAATAGCAAAGAGAAGTTATGGTGCGTTTGCTTATCATTATGTGGATAAGGGCGATATTTTAAGATATGCAGGTATATCAGGAGGAACATGGGTTCAGGCAATTTTCTTCCCTATAGTGTACGCTATTCTTATGGCAGCAATTGTAATAGGCATGGCATATCCTGTCTCTTATACACATCTGACGCTGCCGACGATAA
>ENA-OZGY01000142-OZGY01000142.1-human-gut-metagenome-genome-assembly--contig:-NODE-142-length-8394-cov-3.897710_pt1 | contig 8394 bp, 8 predicted proteins | sample MGYA00245123_ERZ653671 | MGnify/ENA primary metagenome ERZ653671 (study PRJEB26926, sample SAMN06165335) | human gut metagenome | biome: ENVO:00009003; feature: ENVO:2100002; material: ENVO:00002003... | reverse complement strand
CCTTATCGTCGGCAGCGTCAGATGTGTATAAGAGACAGTATTAAAACGATACGACGGAAACCGAAATTCCGACTATTTTTTAATTTTTGTCGATGACGACCTCGGAAGTAAAAATCCTGCGAGTTATATGTACGTATTCGATAATGTAAGTGAAAGCGAAAGAAACGAAAACACGGAGTATCTTCGGAATTTCGCATCCGTTGCGAATCTTGAAGAAATGAGAGACGGGAGCAGACGAGAAATTAAAACTACGCTTGAAGCGTATCTTCCGACGATAGTGCTGTCGATATTGCTTTTTGTCGCAAGTTCTTTTGCCATATCCTTTATTACAGTAGAAAACAACAAAAAAAACCTTTCGGTGCTCCGGTTTTGCGGAGCAAAAAGAAAAGATATCTTTGCCGTGATTGCAAGTTACGTTTTCGTTGTTTTTGTGCCGTCAATAATACTTTTCGGTATTATTAACGCAGTTGTTTACGATAAACTATCCGGCGCGGGACTTATCGCATCGCCGATAGTTTTTTCGAGCGTAATAGCCGGGTATTTTTCGGTTATGACCGTTATTTCGATAACGACAGCACACTATGCCGAAAAAAATATTTCAAGAATAATAAAAGAGGATTGAAATGGACATGTTCAAAAAATCCAAAACGATGACGAAAAACGATAAAATAAGTAAAAAAGGAGTGGCAATTCAATGCATTTTGATTGCTATTACCGTGCTTATTGCAGTACTTTCGGGAATATATCTTGTGAAAGGTTCATTGGCACAGGCGTGGCAGGATTTCAACAAAAATGCGGTAAAAGCAACGAAAGAAAGTTACTCCGCGCTTCCGTTGAAACTGAAAGAAGGTAATTCCGCAGATGTTCTCGATGGGAAATTGACAAGTACCGACTCAACGTATCGCGGACTCGTTTCTCAGGATTCGGTATTGGACGGAAAGGTAAATCGCAACGGAGAAGTAATCTCAACCGTAGCGTTTGTATACGACAACCGCCTTAAAATCGACGATGTTTTTATAAAAGACTCGTCCGCAAAAATTCCCGAAGGGTTTTATCCGATTTACGTTGCGGGGTATGAGTGGAACGGCGTCGTTGCAGGGGAAACGCTCAAGCTGATATTACCGTCGTCATCCGGCGAGTCGGCGACGTACGACGTTGTTGTATGCGGAAAATTCGATTATTCAAAACTTATCGGGTCGGTAGTATCCGGCAGCAATTATTATAATTCGTACAGGAGCATTATAGGAATAGTCGGAGCAGACTTAAAGACGCTTTATCCGAATTCCGATAAATACGTTTATACGTTTACAAACGATTCGATGAGAAACATTGTTACGGACGAGTCGAACGGGGTTACCGGCGGAACGTCGCCTTCGGTATTGCAATCAATAAGCGAGGCATTGAAAAACTACGATTTTTCTTCCGTAGAAGGCATCATATTCAAGTCGTATATGTGCTTTATAATCTTTATAGTTATTATGACGGCAATATTCTTCGTCGGTAACAGATATCGTGTTTTTCACTACGTCGTATACAGCGTCATTACGGCAATAACGATGGCGATATATTATTTCGGATTTGTCAAATCGAATTCGACGTTGTTTATGGAGAAATGTCTGTCGATATGGTTTACGATATTTTTCGTAATACAAATCGTAGTTCCGATTTTGATTGCTACGATTATACAGTCGATTTCAACGTTTGCTCAAAGAAAAGCCGATGAGGTGCATAATGATAGTCCTGCAAAATATCTGTAAAACTTTCAACGAGGGTAAAAGCAACGAAAAAACAGCATCGAAAAACATATCGCTTGAAATCTCAGACGGCGAATTCGTTGCAATCGTCGGCAAATCCGGCGCAGGGAAAACAACGCTTATGAATATAATCGCCTGTCTTGACGTGCCGACTTCCGGCATATATTTTATCGACGGCGAAGCGATTGTGTCAAACGCGCAAGAAATGGCGAAAACAAGACGCGAGAAATTCGGTATCGTAACGCAAACTCCGTTTCTGATTGAAAATATTACGCCCCTCGAAAACGTTATAATTCCGCTTACGTTCGATAAGAAAAACAAAAAAGACAGATATTCGCGTGCGATCGAAGCGTTGTGTTCGGTGGGAATCGATTACGGATTAAAAGTAAAAACGTCGGCATTGTCCGGCGGAGAACGCCAAAGAGTATCTATTGCAAGAGCTATCGTAAATAATCCGCCGATTATCCTTGCCGACGAACCGACAGGTAATCTCGATAAAGAAAACACCGAAACGGTATTGAAAATTTTGCGTAATATAAATAAAGAAGGTCGCACCGTAATCGTAATAACTCACGACGCCGACGTTGCGAACGAATGTAACAGAATCGTTACTTTGAGCGACGGCGAAATTGTCGAAGACGTACGCCGTTGACGGTTTTTGCTTAAATAGGCATTGACAAATCGTGTTTTCGGTGCGAAAATAGATACAGGTGAAATATGAATATTCTTTGCGACAAAATGATTATGGCTGTGTTGTCCGGCGGAAACGCCACGGAAACCGTACGCGACCTTACCGCCCGGGGCTTTTATACGACGATGCTTTCGTCAACGGGCGGATTTTTGAAAAAGAAAAGCGTGACGCTTCTTATCGGCGTCGAAAGGGCGCAGGTCGATACCGTCCTGGAAATTCTGGAAAAGCACGCGAAAAAGCATATCGAGGCGTCTTTCGTGACTTCTCCCGACGTCACGGGCGTTGCCGTAAAAACGCCGGTAAAGGTCGAAACGGGCGGCACCGTCGCATTCGTCATGGACGTTTTGAGTTGCGTCAAGTTTTAAGAAGTTTTTTTCAAATAAACGAAACGGCATCGAGGTTCGACGCCGTTTTTTTGCGCCGATATTATTGTAAAAAGTACACGACGTACAGCCCCGCAAGGGTTGCGAAAAGCGTAGGAATTGCGACGACAACGCCGTATTTCAAAAAGTCAAGGAACGTAAACTTTACGTCAAGGTTTTTCAAAAGCCCCGTGAACATTATGCCGGCAAGCGCGCCGACGGGCGTAAGAAACGCGCCGATGTTGCTGCCGATTACCGACGCATACACCGCATAAGGCGACGCGGTTTCGGTGATTGCCGAGTACAAAACGCTCATCGGGATATTGTTGATAAGGTTTGCGACGAGCGTCGACGACACTCCGTAAGTCAATATGTCGTACCTTTCTCCCGCCGCGCCGAAAACGTCGGCGATTTTTTTCGATACGCCCGTTTTTTTCAGCGACAAAACGACGATAAACATAGATATGACAAAGGGGATTAGTTCGTAGGGCAGGCGTTTGAAAACGTTTGTGAGTTCCGTAGGTTTTTCCTTTTTCACGGTGGCGATAACAAGCGCGCCGACAACAAGGAGCAGAAACGCGCACGTCGCAACCGCCCACATTTCGATTCCGACGTAATCTGCGATAATAAGGAATACAAGACATATTATTAAAAGCACCGCGCCGAATATCGCAAGGTATGGTTTTTCGATTTTTGCGGTCTCGACTTCGCCCACGGGGATTTCTTCCTTAAACTGTTTTTTGAACAATAAGTACAGCACGAGAAGGGCGCAAAGCCCGCCGAATATCGTCGGCAACGCCATTACTTTTAGATAACCGGAAAAGGTCATATGAAATGATTCCGCAAGGTATATATTCGTCGGATTGCCGATTATGAAAAACATTGAAAACGTGTTTGCCGCAACAAATTCCGTCACAAGATACGGAACGGGATCTATGTCGGCGTTTTTGCAAAAGTAACAGATAAACGGCGTAAACGTAAGGATAATGATGTCGTTTGACGTAAACACGGTCAAAATCGACACCACGCCGTAAAGAATGAAAAACAGCTTTGTCCGGCTGTGTCCCGCAAGTTTCATCGACTTTGTCGCAAGAAATCTGAACACCCCCGCTTCGTCCAGAAATACCGACACCGTCGTCATTCCGAAAAACAGCAAAAGGATTTTTATCGGGTTGACGGAGTTTCGCCCGTGAAACATCGACGTCATATCGCCCGTCAATCCGTCCCAGGCTTCCCTGAAAGTCAACACGTTAAGCGCGACGATAAGTATCGCAGAAATTACCGCCACCACAAAAAATACGGGAATGCGCTTTCCTTTGATTTTTACTTCGGGCAGAAATACGATTGAAAGTATCGTTCCCGCCGCCGCTATTACGGATAATACGATTGCCGCCGTCATCATCAGTTCCTCAAACGAGAAAGCATTATATTCCCATTTTGAAAAATTCGCAACGATTATCGCGTGATAATTTCGATTTTCTTTTCAATTACTGAAAGCGGTGCTTTCCAGGAAGCGGAAAGCGAGATTTCTTCGACAAAATGCGATAAAAAACGACGGGCGGGAAGGCTCGTCGTTTCGGTGTGATTTTTATGTTTTTTCGATTGTTTCGTCCGGAAGAAAACAAACAAAACAGGGCGGGTTATTTTGAATAATTTTTCTGCATTTTCGTCAAGCGTTCCTTGATTTTTTCACGGAGAGATTGCGGCTCGATTATTTCCGCATACGTACCGTACTGCATTGCCCAGAATTGCATTGCATTCGGACTTGCGACAATTTCGACGGTTAATATGCCGTTTTCGTTGCCTTTAACCTTGATTTCCGCGCCAAACCAATCAATAATATCGTCAATAAGTCGCTCGGGCAGTTTAATCACGACGCGTTCTGGCTTGTCTGCAAACATATAAGGACGCGCGGTTGAAAGTTCCTTGTAATCGATGCCGTTTTTGTATCCCGGGACGGTTTTCAGCGGCGTGCATACGTCGTCGGAAATTTGCATGTCCGTGATTTTGTCCATGCGGTAGAAGGCGACGTCGCATTGCTTTTCGTTGTACGCCATAAGGTAGTAGTGCTGGTTGTGCAACAGCATCTGATACGGGCTGACTTTGTGGTGCGCGGTGCGGTGCAGTTTTTTGTCTGCGCCCATTTTGTTGTAGTCGAAGACAAGTTGCTTTTCGTTTTCGATTGCTTCGTCGACGAGATCGACGTTCAAAAACAAATCGCGGTTCTGGGTTTTGTTCCAGTCGCGCACCGAGTAAACGTGCTTGACGTGCGCTTTGAAATACTTGCCGCCCAAAAGTATCAGCTTGTCGATGAGTTGCTTGGAATACGTCGCGTTTATGTGGCTGCTGCTTAAAACGCTGTCGATAAGAAGTCGGAGTTCCGCGTTCTCAAAAGGGCGGCTTGCAAGATAGATTCCTTTTTTGTCGCCTTCGATTTCAAAACCCATTTCTTTGAGATAGGACACGTTGCGGCCGATTGCCTTTCTTTCGACGACAAGGTCGTATTCGTCGCTTAAAATGTCGATGATTTTTTGCTGAGTCAGCGGGTGGTCGGCGTCGGAATATCCGCTCAGAACCTGATAAAGCCTGAAAATCAGCGTTTGTTTGCTTTCCATAAAAGCCCCCTTGAAAATCGTTAAATCAATTATATCACTTATTTTCAATTATGTCGATCGTTCGTCCCGTTTTCGGTACATTAAAAGCGTATTCCGCACAAAACACACGCGATTATCCGATTTCGGTCTTTATAAACGGAGGGATTAGTATAGACGTTATTATTTTAAGGGCGGGATTGAGAAAATCAATGCAACGAAAAACGAAAAATTTTTCCTTCCGTGGCGAGGTTTAGTGTGCGCGATGCTTTGACTTTTGAAAACGGCTGTGATATTTTATAAATAACCGTTTGAATGTGAACAATATTTGGGAAAGACTCTCGGTATTGCTTGTTTTATGGTCATCAACGTCTTTTCCAAGTTCACGTTTAATGGTTTGATAATTTAGACTTGTTCAGGGTGTGGCGCAGTCGTCGCACCCTTGTTTTTATTTCCGGAGGCATTTTCTTTATTATTAAGACAAAACGTATAAAAAGAAATCGCGAAACCATATGGATTTTTGGAATTTTATGTTATACTGTTTTTGATGGTTTTTTTGAAAAGGTGAAACAATGGATAACAGTCAAGTTCTTGCGGAGAAAGCGTTTTATTCATATTCCTTTTCATTTAATAAAACCCATTTTTCAGAAAAATATTTAGGTCTCAGAAAATATTTAGCGGCGAAGCGAACCGTAAATTTTTTGAGTATGAGGTTGTTTTAAGTATGAATGAAAAAGTATTAGAGTTAATAATAAAACAATACGAACAATGTAGAACACCAGAGGTTGTAGCCGCAATACAAGAGCAAGATAAATTATCTCGGATAATGAGAGATAAAAAGGCGGAGTTTGATAAATATACGGATCAATCAGTTGAATTTTTACGTATAGGAACTGAAAAGTTTTTTGAGAAATTTCCTGAATATAAAGAGTCTCTATCTAAGGGGGAAACTAAACTCGACATAGTCAGAAATGCGCTTGATATTGCTTTAAATAACCCTAACAAATTGGAAGAAATAAACAGTAAGATGAAAGAAATCGGGGAATTGCGCAAAAATGAAGAATTGACGCCTTTATTAACTCAATCATTGTACGAATATATGGTCGCATTTTCGGATTTTGAAATAAAATTAAAAGAAGATAGGGAAAAATTGTTTTCAAGCGAATATAAAGATAAAATGGCAGCTTATGCGGATGAAGGCATTTTGTTATACTATTTAGAAACTCCGGATATTCCATTACTTAATAGTGAAATCAATGGTTGTGCCATTCTTGAATCATTGTGTTGTAATGACTGCACGGGATTGCAAATACTATTGTCTCCATTGCTTCAAATTGACAATCCAGGCATGTCAATGAAAAGAAAGCAAGAAGATATTTTTGTTACGATTGAATTGATAAATAGCGGGTTTTATAGAAGTGCTGTCAGAAACCTTTTTGCGCTTTTAGATAGCGAGCATAAAAAAGCGGCAAACGCTTACGAAGGAATTATAGAGAAAAAACATTCATATAAAAAGGGATTGCAAAGAGCAAACAAAATTGATAAACTGATTAACAGCCTTGATGATTTATGGATGGAAACGGCTTGGGATAAAGTAAATAAATATTACGCCAAGGTAGTTTCAACGAATCCGGTTGAAGGGGTTATACATCGAAATTCTATAGTGCATGGAGATTATGATAAAGAATTGATTGAAGTGGACGAGTTTTCCGCTGCTAAACTTATATTGTTATGGCTTAATTTGCGTTTGATTGCCGACTATTTATGTAATAAAGAGGAGATATTGGATAATCTATTGTTATACTTGCCTTCTTTGATTTTGCACTTAAAAGATAATCCATCCTAAAAAAGTTTCATATAATAGCAAATTAAATCATCAGGCAAATTAATTTGCTGTTAGAAACGAAAATAGATGGCAGTAAGCCGTCTATTTTGTATAGTTGCCGTGTTCATCTCTTTTTTGAGTCAAGTAGAAGTCTGACCATTGCGGGACATAGACTTCGGTATTGACTATGATACCGGCAACACCTTTGATACAAAAGTAAAAGAGCCGCGGGTTCAAACGCGACTCCCTGTGGCGGAGAGAAAGGGATCGTGTAATAGCGAAGCGGGCGAGTTTACTCGCAAAAGCGGAGCGCCAGCCTTGCGACGCAAGGGTTCATGCCGCAGGCGGCACGATGCAACGCATCGTGCAGAATCCCTTGAACAATTTTCGTAAGACAAAACGGACAAACAGGAGTGTTTGTCCGTTTTGTTGGCGGAGCAGTTGCATGTCAAATTGAACTATTGATCAGCAAGCAGCATTGCTTTGCCGTAGCAAAGAAAAAGTTGATGTAAACGGCGAAAATTTTGATAGGCATTGCGAAAAATTGCAACATGTTACAATTTTTCGCAATGAGTTCTAAATATAATAAAAGTCGGCTCGCACCGACTTTTATTGTTGATTTTTCTGTCAAAATATGTTATAATAAAATAAAAATTATCAAAAGGTTGCAAACGATTAAAAATCAGCATGTCGGGAAACACATCTTAAAAAAGACGACTAATTTTCTTTACTACCCGATAACCTGAACGAACTACGAGGTTTAAAATGAAATTTTCCGAAAAAGTAAAATATGCGAGAATGAAACTTCTTTTAACGCAGGAGGCATTGGCTAAAGAACTTGGTGTATCCTACGCTACAATTTGTCGCTGGGAAAAGGATAACCGCGAACCGCAAATCGTTTCGCAAGGCAAATTTTATGCCTTTTGCGAAAGTAAAGGAATTACGTTTGAAGACTAAGGCGAAAAATATTGATTACAAATAAAAATCGTCGCTTTTGGCTTTATGGTAGATGTAAATATAAGGGGATTGTATGAAAATATCAATCAGATTTTTTAACGACAAAGAAGTGCGCGCTGCTTGGAATGAGGAAAACAGCAAGTGGTATTTCAGCGTTCTTGATATTATTGGGGCAATCAGAAAAGAAGATCTGTCTCTTATACACATCTCCGAG
>ENA-OZGY01000136-OZGY01000136.1-human-gut-metagenome-genome-assembly--contig:-NODE-136-length-8535-cov-3.601061_pt1 | contig 8535 bp, 8 predicted proteins | sample MGYA00245123_ERZ653671 | MGnify/ENA primary metagenome ERZ653671 (study PRJEB26926, sample SAMN06165335) | human gut metagenome | biome: ENVO:00009003; feature: ENVO:2100002; material: ENVO:00002003... | reverse complement strand
CAGCGTCAGATGTGTATAAGAGACAGCTTCAGGTACTTCGTCAGCACCTCAACCGCCAGCCGCGACCGCGCGAACGTAATCGCCTGAATCCCATTCTGCAGCAGCAGCCCCGCAATCCGCCGCGTCTCCTGCAGCACGCCCTTGCGGATGCCCAACTGCCGATTGACCACCGGCGGATTGTAGAACACAAAGTGCCGCACGCCCATCGGCGCGCCGTTATCATCCACCAGGCTGACCTCGCGCCCCGTCAGCGTTTCCGCCAGTTCCTTCGGGTTCGCAATCGTCGCGCTGCAAAGGATGAACTGCGGATGACTGCCGTAGAAATCGCACAGGCGCAGCAGCCGCCGCAGCACGTTCGCCAGATTCGACCCAAACACGCCGCGATAGGTATGAATTTCATCAATCACGATATACCGCAGGTTTTCAAACAGCTTGACCCATTTCGTATGGTGCGGCAGAATCCCGCTGTGCAGCATATCCGGGTTCGTCACGACGATATGCCCCGCCTGCCGAACCGCCTTTCGCGCCGCGCCGGGCGTATCGCCGTCATAGGTATACGTCTTGATATCAACGCCCATCGCCTCAATCAGCTCATACAGTTCGCTGACCTGATCAGCAGAGAGCGCTTTCGTCGGGAAGAGATACAATGCCCGTGCGTCATCATTCTGCAAAATGGCAGACAGCACCGGCAGGTTATAGCACATCGTTTTGCCGGAGGCCGTCGGCGTGACAACCACAACATCCCGCCCTGCCAGCACCTCGCGGATTGCGTGCGCCTGATGGCGATACAGCTGATGCACCCCGCGTTTTTCCAGCACAGGAAGCAGCCGCGGATCAAGAGAATCCGGGAACGGCTCATACACCGCCGGACGCGCCGGAAGGACATCCCAACGGACAACATTTTGCATAAACATAGGGTCACTGCGGAGGGATTCCGCCAGCTGGTCAACATTCATAGGAAGCACCTCCCGACAAGGATTGCATTTCCCCCTCATGATAGCAGATTTCTGTTCGCTTGTAAAGGCGAACAGGGGGAGGGAGAATAGTGGAAAAGAAAAAAGGATAAACACGCGGGCAAAGCAGGGAAAAGCGACCAACTCAATCGCGCGAAGGGGTCAAGGGGGGATCCCCCTTGCAGGGTCAAGGGACAGCGTCCCTTGTGGGGCTTGGGGCAACGCCCCAACTGCTGCACCGTTAGACCAATTATGCCAAACGCGCTCAAGTCTGCCGCCTACGCGCTGAACAGCGAAGCGCTTTCAGCGCAGAGGTTGTAACTTTGCGCGTCCGCAGACGCGCCCCAAGCTGCTCTTCCCCCAAAATTCCGTGAAAAACCTACTATCCGCATACAAAAAACCGACAGGGCGAAATTGCTCTGCCGGTTTTTTGATACTGCTGATTTTACCCGCTGATTACACCGCGCCCTGCGCCAGCATCGCGTCGGCAACCTTCAGGAAGCCCGCAATGTTCGCACCCGCGACATAATCGCCTTCCTTGGCGTACTCGTGCGCCGCCAAATCCACCTTGGCGAAGATGTTCACCATGATGTCCTTCAGCTTCGCGTCCACTTCCTCGAACGTCCAGCTCAGGCGCTGGCTGTTCTGGCTCATTTCCAGCGCGGAAACCGCCACGCCGCCCGCGTTGGCCGCCTTCGCCGGGGCAAACAGCACGCCCGCCTGCTGGAACGCCGCGGTGGCTTCCAGCGTCGAGGGCATGTTCGCGCCTTCGCCGACTGCTTCCACGCCGTTGGCAATCAGCGCCTTGGCGGATGCTTCGTTGATTTCGTTCTGCGTCGCGCAGGGCAGGGCAATCTGGCAGGGAATCGTCCAGATGCCGGAGCAGCCCTCGGTGTAGGTCGCGGTCGGAACCGCCTTGACATACTCCTTGATGCGCTTGCGCTCCACTTCCTTCAGCTGCTTGACCACATCCAGCTTGATGCCGTCGGGGTCGTAGATGTAGCCGTTGGAATCGCTCATGGCGACGACCTTCGCGCCCATCTCGGTAATCTTCTGCACCGCGTAGATGGCGACGTTGCCCGAACCGGACACAACAACCGTCTTGCCCGCGATGGACTTGCCGTTGCGCTCCATCATCGCCTGCGTGAAGTAGCACAGGCCGTAGCCGGTGGCCTCCTTGCGCGCGAGGCTGCCGCCCCACGTCAGGCCCTTGCCGGTCAGCACGCCTTCATAAAGCCCGGTGATGCGCTTGTACTGGCCGTACAGGTAGCCGATTTCGCGGCCGCCGACGCCAATGTCGCCTGCGGGCACGTCGGTGTCCTTGCCGATGTAGCGGTACAGCTCAGTCATGAAGGACTGGCAGAAGCGCTGCACTTCGTTGTCGCTCTTGCCCTTGGGGTCGAAGTCGGAACCGCCTTTGCCGCCGCCGATGGGCAGACCGGTCAGGCTGTTCTTCAAAATCTGCTCAAAGCCAAGGAACTTCAAAATCGACTGGTTGACGCTGGGATGCAGGCGCAGACCGCCCTTGTACGGGCCAATCGCGCTGTTGAACTGCACGCGGTAGCCGCGGTTGACCTGCACCTTGCCCTGATCGTCCATCCACGGCACACGGAAGGTGATGATGCGCTCCGGCTCCACGAAGCGTTCGAGCAGTCCCGCCGCTTCATACTTCTCTTCGTTCCGTTCGATAACGGGCTTAAGGGTCGTCAAAATTTCGGTCGCTGCCTGAATGAATTCCGGCTCGTGGGCATAGCGAACCTTCAAATCGTCAAGAACGCGCTGGCAATAATTCGCCATGATGCAGGACTCCTTTCAAATCATAAACATGCTGATTTATCGGCGCAGAACCCGCCGATGCGGAGTCCCGACGCCCTTGTCGAGAGGCGATACTTTCGCCTTTCACGTTTTTCATCATACACCATGCAGGCGCATATGGCAAGGGCTTTTGCTGCACTAATTATGTTTTTCTGGATGACAGCGGCGGCGATTTTGCATTTTCGCCGTTTTTTTTGCCCCTTGACAGGAAAAAACGGGTGTGATACCATGTGTTCATGCAAGAAAAACGCGGAGGTGAACATTCGCGAATGAAGGAGGTATCCACTTTTCATGAACACACAGGTTTTGCAAGGGCTGCTCGTGCCCTTTCTCGGCACAACGCTGGGCGCGGCGCTGGTTTTCTTCCTCAAGCGCGACTTGCCTGAAAAGGTGCAGAAGGGCTTGAGCGGCTTCGCGGCGGGCGTGATGGTTGCGGCAAGCATATGGAGCCTGTTGATTCCGGCGCTGAAGGGCGCGGCGGACTTGGGCGCATGGTCGTTCCTGCCCGCGACGATCGGGTTCTGGCTGGGGATTCTCTTCCTGCTGCTGCTGGATCGGCTCGTCCCCCACGTCCACCTGGACGGCGAACAGGAGGGGCTGCGCGCGTCGCTCCCCCGGTCGATGATGGTTGCGCTCGCCGTCGCGCTGCATAATCTGCCGGAGGGCATGGCGGTCGGCGTGGTCTACGCGGGCAGTATGCAGCCGGAGCAGGTCGGCAGCGTATCTTTCGCCAGCGCGTTCGCCCTTGCCGTCGGCATCGCCCTGCAAAACGTGCCCGAAGGCGCGATTGTCGCCATGCCCCTGCGTCAGGCGGGCATGAGCCGCGTAAAGGCGTTCACGCTGGGGATGCTGTCCGGCGCGGTCGAGCCGCTGGGCGCGCTGCTGACCATCGGGCTGGCGGCGGTTTTCGCCCCGATGATGCCCGTGATGCTTTCCTTCGCCGCGGGCGCGATGCTCTACGTCGTCGTCGAGGAGCTTGTACCGGAGATGGCGCAGGGCACGCACACCAATGTCGGCACGGTGCTGTTCGCCGTCGGATTTTCGCTGATGATGGCGATGGATTACATCCTATAAAGGAGACATGAAAATGAAACGAATTTTGCCGCTTCTGCTGATTTTGCTGCTGATTTTGACGGGCTGTTCCGCCAAGAATGCGGACTCCCCCGCCGCCGACGCGCCGACGGACACGCCCATGACCGGCATATCCTACGTCCAAATCGACGTGAAGGACTACGGCACGATTGTCGCGGAGCTGTACGCCGACACCGCACCCATCACCGTCGCGAACTTCCTCTCCCTCGTGGACAGCGGCTTCTACGACGGCTTGACCTTCCACCGCATCATTTCCGGCTTCATGATTCAGGGCGGCGACCCGAACGGCAACGGCACGGGCGGTTCAAGCCAGCGGATTAAGGGCGAATTCAGCGCCAACGGCGTGCAGAACGACCTAAAACACACGCGCGGTGTCCTGTCGATGGCGCGTTCGAGCGCGATGGACAGCGCCAGCAGCCAATTCTTCATCATGCACGCGGATGCGCCGCATTTGGACGGGCAGTACGCCGCGTTCGGCAAGGTCATCAGCGGGATGGAGGTTGTGGACGCGATTTGCGAGAATACGCCGGTGACGGATCGTAACGGGACGGTCGCCAAGGCGAATCAGCCGGTGATTGAACGGATTATTCGAGTAGAAAAGCCGGAGGAATAAGGGAAAAGGAAACGCCCCGACAGCGAAAAACTGCCGGGGCATTTATTGTATGGAAAAGTGACCAAGCCGGGGCGCAAAAAAAGGGTCAAGGGGCAATGTCCCTTGCAGGGTGCAGGGGCGGCGCCCCTGCTGGGGTTTGGGGCAACGCCCCAACTGTTCCTCGTCAAACCTACTCAAAGGAAGAAGTCAACAGGGTGCAGGCAGCGAAGCGTCCCTGCCAGTAACTTCGCGCGTCCTCAGACGCGCCCCCAAGCCACTCTTTCCATCACCTATGCTGTGTCGCGCCAGATGGGCGCAACCAAATAGCCTGATAACCGCATATCACCGCAACACAAAACGGGCAGGACGCATCACACACGTCCTGCCCGTTCTTCATGTATTACTTCGCCAGCTGGTTGACCGCATCGACAACCGCCTGAGAGGTCAGCGTCGCGCCCGTCACCGCGTCGATGTCCACGCCCAGCGTCAGCGGCGCACTCTTGCCGATGAACTGGCTCGTGAACGCTTCATCGGCACACTTGCCGCCCAGCGCGTAGAATTCGCCGGAAGCATCCACCGTCAGCGCCGTGATGACATGATTCTTGTCAATTTCCACCGTCACGGCCACGCCCTCGTGCCAGCCCTTGACCTTCGTGGTCAGCACCTTCGCGGGCGCTTCCGCATACAGGCTGTTCACCGCGTCTACAACCGCCTGAGACGTAATCGTCGCGCTTGCCACCGCGTCAATGCCTTCACCCAGCGTCAGCGGCGCGCTCTTGCCGATGAACTGCGCCGTGAACTCTTCGTCCGCGCAGCGCGTGCCGAAGCCGGGCGTCTGCGTGGAAGCGTCGATAACCAGCGCCGCAATCGTGCCATCATCATTCAGCGTCAAACGCGCGGTCACTTCGCCGTTGCCAAAGCCAACAGCCTTGCCCTGATGCACGTCGCCTGTCAGCTCAACCGTCTGCGCAGGCTTTTCTTCCTTCACGCCAAACGCCAGCACGTCGCCTTCGACGTCCTTGCCCAGCACATGGCTGATGCACTTCAGCACATCATTGGACGCCGCCAGCACCGCCTTGGAGGTGACGGTCGCGCCGGTAATCGCTTCGATGGTGTCGCCGCCGAACGCGCTCAGACCAATGAACGCCTCCGCACGAGCCGGTTCTTTCCAACGTGCGCCGAAGCCGTCCGTCTCGGCAAAGTTCGTGTCGCCAATCTGGCAGCCGACGATTTTGCCATCCATATCAACGCCCAGCGTCACAGCGACATTGCCGCCGTAGCCCTTGGCGGAGGACACCGCGCAGTAGCCGATGGTCTTGCCGTCCTTCTTCGCTTCCACCAGCGATGTAACATTGCAGCCATCCGGAATGCTCATGGTGCTGAAGGAATCCGCCTCCATGACGCTCTGGAACGCCGCGTTCTGCGCCGCTTCCTCATGCGCCTTGATGGGACCCGCCGTAATCGCATTCGTTACCGCCAGCAGCAGCGCCGCCGCCAGCGCAATCAGCGCCAGAATCAGGTACGCCGGAAGCTGTTTCCGAGTTGTCTTGGTTTCACTCATGGTTTATTGCCTCCTCCTGAGAACTATGAAAAAGTGAAATTGAAAGCTGATACTATTTTCAAAGGAAAATAGCGTATCATCGCAGGGACGTGTAGCCCCATTGCTTCATCAGGTCGTTCATCATCACCGTGCCGTCGCGCAGAATCATCAGCGCGGGATAGCCGTTCTCCTGCGTGAGCTGGAGCGCCTTCTCGCTGCCGAGGACGATGCACGCTGTCGCCAGTGCGTCCGCGTCCATGGAGCTTTCCGCAATGATGGTTGCCGATGCCAAATCAGAATCAGACGGCAGTCCCGTCCACGGCGAGAGGATGTGATGATACCGCACGCCGTCGATGGTAAAGCCGCGCTCGTAGATGCCGCTGGTCACGACGCTGCGGTCGATGACAGAAACGACGCCGATAGGGCCGCTGGTCACGGCGCTGGGGTCGATGACAGAAAAGGCGCCGATAGGGCTGCTGTTGTTGGGATCGTCCGGATCCTGCACGCCGACGCGGTATGCCGATCCATCCGGCTTCGTCCCAACGGCGTAGACATTGCCGCCGAAATTCAGCATTGCGCCGCTGCACCGCCCACGCACCAGTGCCGCCACTTGGTCTGCAATGTAGCCCTTGGCGATGCCGCCGAGGTCAATTTGCATTCCAGCGGGCAGCGTAACCGTGTTGTTCTCGCCCAGCGTGAGCTGCTCGTCGTCCACCAGCGGCAGGGCGGCGATTCGCTCCTCATCGGTCGGCATACGGTTCGTGCCGCCGGTGAAGTCCCACTGCGCGGTCAGGGGCGCAATCGTGATGGCGAACGCGCCGCCGGTCAAGCGGTTGAGCTTCTTCGCTTCGCTGAGGACGTTCCACGTTTCCGCATCAACGGTCACGGTCTGCCCGTGAGCGTTGTTGATGCGGCTGACGTCGCTGCCCTCCACCGTTTTGGAGAGCATGTTCTCGTAACGCTTGCAAGCCGCCCAGATGTCCTCCATCAGGGTGTCGTCCGCGCCGTAGAGCGTGATGGTCACAACTGTGTCGAAGTAGAAACCCACGCCCGTTGTTTTTTCTGCCGGGTCAACCGTGGCGGCCGCGGCGGGGGGTGTCGTCGGGGTTTCGCCGCCTGCCTGCTGCGCACTGCATCCGCCCAGCAGCAGCGTCAACGCCATCAGCCCCGAAAGCACCGCTGTTTTTTTCATTCCTTCACCACCAATTCCACACTTACCCGATTGGGCAGACAGATAATGAATTGCTGATTGGGGCGCGTCTCCCAGTTGTCCAGCGTCACTTCGCCCATTTGGACGCACAGCTGATTATGGCATGTTGAAGATGCCATCACCGCGCCGCGCTCGCTGATCTCAACCACGTTGACACTGCCGTCCTCCTGCGTGACGGTCAATGTCTGCTTCTGCCCCAGCGGCACACGGGCGTACTCCGCGCCATCCACCGTCACGACGATTTCGCCATTTTGCCCCCCGCTCGGACGCAGCAGCGTTACCGCCGCCAGCAGCCCGATGGCAAGTGCAACCATCAGCGCAATGACCCAATAGTTCTTCTTATCCATACTGCTCCTTTATCTTGGCATATGAATACATTGTGAATTATACCACGAACTCCATGCCGCGTCAATGTCAAGTTTTCGCGATTGAAGCATTTCTCGATTCAGTTGACTTTGCTTTCATACTTATATGCTATATGCGCGTGCAGCGCAGGGATTTCGCCTCTGCGGAGGCAAAAATCCTGTTTCAAATCCCTCAATTTTGTGGTATAATGATTCCAGCAGACTTCTGCAAAATGCACGTTAAACCAACGATTAGGAGGATTTTTACCATGGCTAAGGAACTTAAGGGCACAAAAACCGAACAAAACCTGCTGGAAGCCTTCGCGGGAGAATCTATGGCGCGCAATAAGTACACCTACTTCGCATCGAAGGCGCGCAAGGACGGCTATGTGCAGATTGCCGAACTCTTCGAGGCAACCGCGGCGAACGAGAAGGAACACGCCAAAATGTGGTTCAAGCTGCTGGAGGGCGGCGAAATCAAGGATACCGCGGCGAACCTGCTGCACGCAGCCGAGGGCGAGAACGCCGAGTGGACAGACATGTACGTCCGCATGGCAGAGGAAGCGGACGCCGAGGGTTTCCCGGCGATTGCGCATAAATTCCGCATGGTCGCCGCCATCGAGAAGGCGCATGAGGAACGCTATCGCCGCCTGCTGGCGAACGTGGAAAATGACCTTGTGTTCTCCAAGGACGGCGACGTGATTTGGGAATGCGCGAACTGCGGCCATATCGTTGTGGGCAAGAAAGCGCCGGAAATCTGCCCGGTGTGCGCGCATCCGCAGAGCTACTTCATGGTCAAGGCGGAAAACTACTGATATTCCTGATTCTGATAGCAAGCACCCCTCCTTCGGCAAATCACCGAAAGAGGGGTGCATTTTCGTTCGTAGATCTTTGGGAGCAACACGCGCATACAGTATGCAGATGCGCTCATCTCAATCGCGAAAAGGGTGTCGAGAGGGTCGAAGACCCTTCGCAGGTGCAGGGCAGCG
>ENA-OZGY01000131-OZGY01000131.1-human-gut-metagenome-genome-assembly--contig:-NODE-131-length-8821-cov-4.766256_pt1 | contig 8821 bp, 7 predicted proteins | sample MGYA00245123_ERZ653671 | MGnify/ENA primary metagenome ERZ653671 (study PRJEB26926, sample SAMN06165335) | human gut metagenome | biome: ENVO:00009003; feature: ENVO:2100002; material: ENVO:00002003... | reverse complement strand
GTCTCGTGGGCTCGGAGATGTGTATAAGAGACAGTGCCCTGTGTATATTTCTTCAATCTGTCCATTAATTTCTCCGAGATGCTTCTGCTGTCTCTTGAAATACTTCTGTGATTTGCCCATAATAATCATCATAATGGCAAATCCGAATAAAGACGACAGTATTGCCGTTACGGTCATAAGAACGTTGGTCTTAAACATCATAAATACAGAACCTAAAAGCAAGGTAACGGATGATATAAGCATACCTACGCTCATATTAAGGGACTGTCCTATCATATCTACATCATTGGTTACTCTCGAAAGGATATCACCTGTCGATGTTGTATTGTAATACCACATAGGAAGTCTGTTAATTTTTTCAGAAATCTCATTACGAAGGTTCTTACTTATCTTCTGTGTAACAACTGCCATTATCTGTCCCTGAAGTATTGAAAGAACAGTACCGGAGGCATACAAAATCACAAGTGTTATACCAATGTTAAATACTTTATCCATATCCACACCGGTCATAAATCCTGCGGTAATTGTATTGGTAAGGTCCTTTAACTTATCCGGACCGATAAGTGTAAATATCGTAGCAGCTACCGAAAAAATAACGGCACAAAGCATTGCATACGACAACTTTTTATTATATTTTAAAATTTTAATCCATGTTCCCTTAAAATCCTTGGATTTCTCCACAGGTCTGCCGGCTCCGTGTCCTCCACGTCTAGGAGGATTGTTATATTGTCTGTTTTCTTCCATATCAGAGTTCCTCCTTTGATAACTGCGAATATGCTATCTGTCTGTATACTTCACAATTTTTCATAAGCTCATCATGCTTACCCATTCCTGCAATGGTACCATTTTCCAGAACAATTATCTTATCTGCATCTCTTATCGTGCCGATTCTCTGTGCAACAATAATCTTTGTAGCATCAGCACATTCTTTTTTAAGTGCAGAACGTAAAGCTCTGTCGGTTCTGTAATCAAGTGCCGAGAATGAATCATCAAAAATAAATATCTCCGGATGACGGCACACGGCTCTTGCTATTGAAAGTCTCTGTTTCTGTCCTCCTGAAAGATTACCTCCGCCTTGTGCTATATAAGAATCATATCCTTCACCCATTTTTTCAACAAATTCGGATGCCTGTGCGACATATACAGAATCCACAATATCAGATTCCATAAAGCCGTCTTTTCCATTATCACCGTATGCAATGTTACTTTTAACCGTTCCTCCGAATAATGTAGCTTTCTGCGAAACATATCCGATTTTGTTACGAAGTTCTTTCTGTTTGTAATCTTTTACATTTACGCCGTCTACCAAAACTTCGCCTTCAGTGACATCATAGAATCTTGGAATAAGATTAATAACGGTACTCTTACCACATCCGGTAGCTCCTATAATCGCCAATGTCTCACCTTTTTTAACAGAGAAGCTGATATCTGACAATACATAATCTTCTGCATCAGGATATTTAAAATTAACATTCTTAAATTCAATTTCACCTCTGATGCCTGAATCTTTAATATCCTTGTCTCCGTCTTCTATAGTAGCTTCCGTATCAAGCACTTCATTAATACGCTTAGCTGCTACGGATGCTCTCGGCAGAATAATAAATACCATTACCATCATCATAAATGCCATTACTATCTGCATTGCATAAGAAGAAAATGTTACCATATCGGAAAATAAAGTTATTTTGCTCATCATATCGGCTTTATTAATGAGATATGCCCCTATCCAGTATATGGCAAGAGGGAGTCCGCTCATTATAAGCTGGATACCCGGCATCATAAACGACATTGTCCTTGATGTAAAAAGTTGTGTCTTTGTAAGGTTATTATTAGCGGTTTCAAATTTACTTTCCTGATATTTCTCGGCATTATATGCTCTTACAACATTGATACCTGTAATATTTTCCCTGGTAACCCTGTTGATATCATCTGTAAGTTCCTGAAGTTTTTTGAACTTAGGAAGTGCTATTGATACACAAAGACCTACTATGATAAGTAATACCGCAACAGCAACACCTGTTGAAAATGTCCACTGCCAGCTCTTTGCTGATATTTTGCACACCGCCCATATTGCAAGAATAGGAGCTTTAATCAATACCTGAAAGCCCATTGTTACAAACATCTGTACCTGTGTAACATCGTTGGTTGAACGTGTAATAAGACTCGCAGTAGAGAATCTTCCAATTTCCTCCATTGAAAATCCCTGGACCTTATTAAAAAGTTTTGCCCTTAATACGGCTGAAAAATCTGAAGCTATTCTTGAAGAAATAATAGCTACAACAACCGTAGCCGCAAGACTTCCGAATGCACAAAGCAGCATTTTTCCGCCTGCTGCCATAATATCTGCCATCTTGCTTCCGTCGGTCTGGACAAGTGCCGTAATGTCTGCCATATAGTCAGGTATCGTTAAATCAAGCCATACCTGGAGAACTACAAAACCTATGGCAAAAAGCATCATAAGCCAATTTCTCTTTGGCAGGTTTTTAAGTAATTTAATCATCTTCTGTCTACTCCTTTCGACTGTATAACTGTTAATATATACCACTTTTCTAAACTCAATCTAAACTAATAATAAACATAATATTAACTTTATTCATAATATAACCGTAAAGGTATTGATGTTCTTGTCGCTGTTCACCTCAATTCTTCCCTTATGGAGTTCAATAATCCTGCTTACAAGTGCAAGTCCTATGCCCGTTCCTTCGGTGGAATGTGATGAATCCGACTGATAGAATTTTCTAAAAATTTTATTAATTTCCTCATCTTCAATGTGAGGTCCCTTACCGGAAATACTAACATAAATATGTTCGTTTTTATTAGATATCCTTATGGAAATTTCTTCACCTTCAGGAGAAAATTTGATGGCATTATCTAAGAGATTAATCCATACCTGCTTCATCATCTCCTCATTGGCATTGATTGTATACTCGCCAAAATCAATATTCATATTAATATTTCTGGCTGTCCATTTACTTTCAAGGAGAAGCACCGTAAGGCGTATCTGTTCCGAAAGATTATATTCCGTAACATTAGTAAGTATACTCTGGTTCTCAACCTTTGTAAGGTTAAGTATACCGTTCGCCATTGTATATAATCTTTTCATTTCCTCTTCTATTATGCCAAGATATTCTTCTCTTTCTTCATCCGTTAAAATATTTTTTCTAAGAAGTTTTGTAAATCCAAGGATAGAAACAAGAGGAGTCTTAAATTCATGGGAAAAATCATTGATAAAATTGCTGCTTAACAGTTCGGTATTCTGAAGTTCTTCTGCCATCTTATTGAAACTGTGTTCTACTTTCTTAAGTCCCGGATTTTTATTGAAATTAATTCTCACAGAATAATCTCCATCTGCAAGCCTGTCCATACCCTTTATAAGCTCGTCCAACGGCTTCACAGGTATCCTTGTGAATATTATTGAAACAATAAAACCTATAAGTATGCTGGCACCCAATATGCAGCAGATAACCATAATTACCCGCGTTTTACTTGATCCTTTAATGGTAATAATTCCCGAATGGATAAGAATTGTGGATATGGTACCCACAATTAACATAGAAACCGTCTGTATCAGAAATACAATAAACGATGATATTAATACTAATTTCTTTTTCACATATGCTTTTATACCTTCTTAACAGCCTTGTATCCAAGACCTCTTACCGATACAATCTCAAATTCCTTTATATTTTCAAATCTTTTTCTTAATCTGCCTATATGCACCGTTACAGTCTCCCAGCCTGTATCCGTATCTGTACCCCATATCTCATCCATAAGCTGGATCCTTGTATATATTCTTCCGGGATTGGACAAAAGAAGATAAAGTAACTTAAATTCCTTCTGTGGCAGAAGAATCTCCTCACCATTTACATTTACGGTAAAAGAATCATAATCAAGAACCACACTGCCGATTGTTATCTTTCTGTCACCGGCAATTTTCAGTCTGCGCTCTATTGCTTTTATATGAAGAAGCAATTCTTCTTCATCCACCGGTTTTACAAGATAATCATCAATTCCTGCTTTAAACCCTTTTTTCCTGTCGTCAGGCAGTTCCTTTGCTGATACCATGATTATCGGAATGTCCTGATTGCTTTTTCTGAGTATCTTTGTAAATTCGTAGCCGTCAAGATTGGGCATCATTATATCAGCTATAACCATATCCACATGATGCGTATTATATATTTCAAGTGCCTTTTCCCCATCCTCTGCAAGAACCGGCTTATAGCCGGCTCCAAGAAGTATGGCATTCATAAGTCTGCGTGTGTTTTTATCATCATCTATAACAAGAATTTCAAACATTTATCTAACCTTCATACATAAAATAACGTTGGTTGTTGATATAGTCTTCCTTTGAAGCAAGACATTTTTTTATCTTATCGCCTATCTTAACAAATTCATCCACAAGAGCAGGGTCAAAACTCGTTCCTCTTCCCGCAATAATCATTTTCATTGATTTTTCATGGGAATATGGTTCCTTATATGGTCTTTTGGAAGTAAGTGCATCATATACATCAACTATGCTCATAATTCTGGCAACAAGCGGAATCTGCTCTCCCTTAAGGCCTTCCGGATATCCGGTACCATCCCATTTTTCATGATGATATCTTGAGACCTGTTCCGCAATTTCACCAAACTGCTTATCCTCTATCCTGCCTGAAAGAAAATGGAAAATATCGCCGCCTATCACTGCATGTTTTTTCATTTTTTCAAATTCTTCCCCACTTAATGCGGAAGATTTTCTTAAAACAGCATCTTCAATGGCAATTTTACCCACATCATGGAGAGGTGCCGAACGGCAGGCCTTTTTAACGACAACCGGAGTCAATACATCTGAATACACAGGCAGTGTTACAAGATAATCTATAAAACACTTGTAATATATGGCGGTATTCTTTAAATGTCCGCCGGTTATACCGTCCCTTGATTCGACAAGTCCGGCAAAACTAATTGCCATAATATCATACATGTCCTCAATTTCGCTGACTTTTTCCTCTACAAGTTCCTCTAATTTATGCTCATATTTTGCAAGCTTAATCTGTGTCTCAATTCGCTTTCTGACAACTTTTGGGACAAAAGGTTTGGTAATATAGTCCACACTTCCCATATCAAACGCCCTGACCTCAAAATCAGGATTATCAAGTGGGGTTATAAAAATAACCGGTATATGGCTTGATCTATCATTTGTCTTAAGAAATTCCAGTATGTCAAATCCATCCTTTGCTGACATGGTGGAATCAATAAGAATCAGCTCCGGTATTATATCACGTATTATAAGCAGTGCATCTTCAAAACTGCCGGCTGTACATATTCTGTAGCTGTCAGAAAGGATATTCATAATTTCCTGAATACCATCCACATCTACATCAATAACCAGAATTGTATCCTTAACCATCTTATCATCTTCCTTACTAAATTGTACAAATACGCATTGTATCATCATCAGACTCAAGGTCTGACGCAAGTATCACAACAATATTATCTCCACGCTTTACAAGTCTGCTTTCTACTGCTTTAGAAACAGCATACTGAACAAACTTATCTGCACTATCAAGGTTCTCTGCTGCAACAGGAGTAATACCCCATACAAGGTTAAGCTGGTTGCGTCCTCTTTCGGAAATTGTAGCTGCAATTACAGGACATTCCGGATGAAAACGGGATAAAATATTAGCTGTAGCACCGCTTCTTGTAAGAACGACTATTGCTTTGGCATCAAGATATTTTGCCGCATTGTATGCCGAGGCACAGATGGCATTTTTAAGATTAGGTTCCATGTCTGCACTACTATCCACATACTTTTCATAATAATTGATGGTATTTTCTGCATTAACGGCAATATTAGCCATTGTTCTTACAGCTTCCACCGGATGCCTGCCTGCTGCAGATTCGCCTGAAAGCATAATTACCGTAGTTCCATCATAAATTGCATTGGCAACATCGGATACCTCTGCCCTTGTAGGTCTTGGATTCTCTGTCATGGACTCTAACATCTGTGTGGCGGTAACAACAATCTTACCCTCTCTGTTACATTTCTCAATCATCATCTTCTGGATTGCAGGAATCTTTTCAAAATTAATCTCAACACCCATGTCTCCTCTCGCAACCATAATTCCGTCACTGAGTTCAAGTATCTCATCAAAATTGTTAATACCCTGTCCATTTTCGATTTTACTGATAACCTTAATATCCTGTCCGCCGTTATCCTTAAGGAATTTACGAAGTTTCTTAAGGTCATCTGCACATCTTACAAAAGAAGCGGCAATATATTCAACATTATGTTCTATACCGAAAAGAAGATCTGATTTATCAACATCATTGAGATAAGGCATAGGTATCTCAACATTAGGAATATTAATGCTCTTATGGTTGCTTAACTTTCCGCCGGTTATAACTTTACAGATAACCTTACTGCCTTTAATTGCCGTAACCTTAAGTTCTATCTTGCCGTCATCCACAAGTATTTTTGTGCCTACTTCAACATTCTTTGCCAACTTGTCGTAGGTAAGTCCTATTCTTTCCTTGGTTCCCGGAGTCTCCTTATCAGTATCAAAAGTGAATAAACTTCCTTTTTCAACAACAACGGAACCATTTTCAAAATCCTTAAGTCTGATTTCCGGTCCTTTGGTATCAAGAAGTATAGGAATATGCCTGTTAAGTTCCCCCGCGATTCTTCTTACCCTGTTAAGTCTCACTTCCTGTTCTTCATGTGTTCCGTGAGAAAAATTAAGTCTTGCACAGTCCATTCCTGCATTAATGATTTGCGTAATCCGTTCGTCACTGTCTACCGCAGGTCCGAGTGTACATATAATTTTGGTTTTTCGCATACATGCTCCTCCATACAAAATTAATAATAATATTTTACCACATATGCAGGTGTTTTTTAACTATTATTTTAGTTTTTTTGATTTTTTTAGCATTACTGAAGTTATTAGTGAAGTAAACGGAACGGTAAGCACTATTCCCATAGTTCCGGCTATTCCTTTCATAATCTCAATTCCGATGGAATACATATTAATAATCTGGTGTATCTGGTAGGAATAAGCATAAATTATCATTACAAGATTAATGCTTCCGCCCACATAGGCAAGTATAAGGGTATTTGCCATTGTTCCTATCATGTCCCTGCCGATTGTTATTCCTGACTTAAATAATTCTTTCTGCGTAATATCAGGTATTTTGGTATTGATTTCGTTAAGTGATGAGGATACAGACATTGCCACATCCATAACTGCACCCATTGACGATATCAATATTCCGGAAAACAGCATGCCTCCGATATCAAGTTTTGAATTCTGTCCCACATACATAAGTGTCTCTATTTCATTTACATTCATACCCGTTATATGTGATGTTTTACCGAATACAACAGCTATCAGGCCTGCAATAACAACACCCGCTATCGTTCCTGTCATTGCGGCAATGGATTTTAATTCAAAATCAGCAATCAGTATATGTGTAACAACGGTAACCATAATCACCGTAATTATTGCTGCCAGAAAAGGAGATACCCCGGCATACATCATGGGAACATATAAAAATATAACCACAATAAATGTAAATATAAGCGCTATAAGCGAATTAATTCCTCTTTTCCCGCCTACCATCCACATAACTGCCGCAAAAGCACATAATAAAAGTGCAACCGGAAGTTCCCTGTCATAATTATATACATTAGCGGTAAGCACGCCGTCATGTTCACTTATATTAGCGATAACCTTTGTTCCGATTTTGCAATCTGCACCATACAGATAACCATTAAGGCTGTATGCCTCCACATATTCCCCCTTATGTTCTCCTGAAGTGATAAGTAAAGTAACCTTCTGGCCACCATCCGAGCTGTCGGATCCGGCCTGAAGGTTATCTTTTTCTACCACTCTTGCCTTGACAAACTTTGTATTATCATCAGCAAGAAGCGGTACTTTTTTTATTGTTTTATTAAAAGCAAACACTAATATCACTATTCCGAGAACCGCAAGGTACTTCCCATATCGTGATACTATTTTTCCCAATTGCTTTCTTTCCTTCCCATATAGATTACGAGACCCGCAAGACCTGCTACAAGCAGTGTTCCTCCGATTGCAACAGCTACCATTGAACTGTCTCCAGCCTTAGGATTGCTGTCATTGCCGTCATTGCTGCCATTGTTGCCATTACTGTCATTACTGTCATTACTGTCATTGTTTTCTTTGTTGTTATCAGGAGTTGTAACAGTTTCGGTATCTTTAAGTTTCAATGCTTCTATGCCTGCAAGAACCTTGTCAGCTGCTTCATTAAGCATATCGGCATTTACAACAGGAAGTATTGCGTCCGTAATCACGTTACCGCCTTCAATCTGACGATAAATTGTTTTATCAAGAATTGTTGAAAGACCTTTCCTTAATCTGTTTGCCTTGCTTCCGCTTGCAAGAACGTCCTTGTCATCATCATTTTTTACGGAACCATAGCCTTTGATTGGATCATCTGCTGTATTGTAAAGTGCAGATAATGTATCAATATAATTATCTTTGTCGGTTGTATATGCTTTTCTGATATTCTTTAATGCATCAAGACTTAATTTTAAAGCATTAAGACTTTCATCTGTATATATTTCTCCATCTGATACAAGTTTTTCCGCATTATCAATAATTTCATCTATAGTAAGCGAAGCAGATGTTTTTCTGATTGTAAAATCATCGGCATACTTTGCACCTGTGTAATCGTAAGTCTTGATTGTCAGTTCACTGTCTGAAAAATCAATTGTTGAGAAAGAAGGAAGCATTGCATTAGTTCTTTCTGCAATATAGTATGGTGTATAATCTGTCTCTTATACACATCTCCGAGCCCACGA
>ENA-OZGY01000124-OZGY01000124.1-human-gut-metagenome-genome-assembly--contig:-NODE-124-length-9004-cov-4.975081_pt1 | contig 9004 bp, 9 predicted proteins | sample MGYA00245123_ERZ653671 | MGnify/ENA primary metagenome ERZ653671 (study PRJEB26926, sample SAMN06165335) | human gut metagenome | biome: ENVO:00009003; feature: ENVO:2100002; material: ENVO:00002003... | reverse complement strand
GATCCGGCTGGATGACAGCGGCGGCAAATACGTCAGCTGCAAGATGGAGTTTGATCGATGACCCGCCCAAAGTATGTTGCTTCATGCAGCGGAGGCAAAGACAGCGTAGCGACGCTCCTGCTGGCTGCACAGCACAATGAGCCGCTGGACGAGGCGGTTTTCAGCGAGGTCATGTTCGACAAAGACACAAGCGGCGAAGTCCCGGAACACCGGGACTTCATTTATGACCGGCTCAAGCCCTTCTGCGAAAAGGAGCTGGGCATCAAGTTCACCATTCTCCATGCGGACAAGACCTACGATGACGTATTTCATCATGTCATCACCCGCGGGCCTCATAAGGGCGAGGTTCGCGGGTTCGCGTGGGCCGGGATGTGCGCGGTCAATCGGGATTGCAAAATCCCGCCAGTCCGCAAGTTCAATGCTGCGCTTTCTCCGGATACCGTGAGCTATGTCGGCATCGCGGAGGATGAGCCAAAACGCCTTGCTCGTCTGGATGGAATAACGAAGGTCAGTCTGCTTGCCAAATACGGTATGACCGAGGCGGACGCCTACAAGCTCTGTCAGGAACACGGGCTGCTTTCCCCAATCTACGCTCACTGCCGAAGAAACGGCTGCTGGTTCTGTCCCAATGCCAGCGACTCGGAGCTGCTGCACATGGTCACAAAGCACCCGGATATGTTTGACCGGCTGATTGAATGGGAGAACGAGGATAACATCTTCCATCGTCGGATGACGCGCAGAGAAACCCCGTCTGAGGTAAAGGCTCGTTTACTGAGCAAATCCCAGACGGGGTTTTCTTCGCCCAAAAGCAAATAAGAAATGGAGGTTTGAGATGGCTGAAAACAAAAATGCACAGCAAGTCCGCGAAATCACGGACAAGCTGGAACAGGGCATCAAGGAGCTTTTTGAATCCGAGCGGTTCAAGGAATATCTCCGCACGATGTCCAAGTTCTACAACTATTCCTTCAACAACACGCTGCTCATTGCGATGCAGAAGCCGGAGGCAACCTATGTTGCCGGTTATACCTCGTGGCAGCGTAACTTTGACCGTCAGGTCATGAAGGGTGAAAAGGGCATCAAGATTCTTGCGCCCGCGCCGTACAAGGCGCAGGAAGAGCGTGAGAAGATTGACCCCGTGACGCAGAAGCCGGTGATCGGCGCAGATGGGAAGGCTGTCACGGAAACGGTCGAGGTTCTGCGTCCTGCCTTCAAGGTGGTAAGTGTCTTCGATGTTTCTCAGACGGACGGCAAGGAGCTTCCGGACATCATCGTCGATGAGCTGAAAGGCACCGTCGAAAACTACGAGGCGTTCTTCGATGCGCTCAAGCAGGAATCTCCCGTCCCAATTTCCTTTGAGGACATTCCGGGCGGTGCAAAGGGATTCTTCTCTCCGGTTGAAAGCCGCATTGCCATTCAGGAGGGCATGAGCGAAATCCAGACGGTCAAAACCGCCATTCACGAGATCGCTCACGCAAAGCTCCACGCCGTCAAGCCGGATGAGAAAGCCGCACCCGAAGACAAGAAGGATCGGCACACCAAGGAGGTTGAAGCGGAAAGCGTTGCCTACACCGTCTGCCAACGGTACGGCATTGAAACCTCGGACTACTCCTTCGGTTACATCGCCGGTTGGTCATCCGGCAAGGAAACCAAGGAACTGAAAAGCTCTCTGGACACCATCCGCAAGACGGCGGCTGAGATGATCGAAAGCATTGACGCCAAGCTCAAGGTGCTGCTGGCAGAAAAAGCGCAGTCCGCAGAGAAGGAAGCCGAAGCCCCCGCAAAACCGATGTCGGAAGTCCCCATTTACCGCGAGACAGCGAATTACGCCTATGAAGCCGGTGAGATGGACGCATATCGTGCTTCTCTCGCCGCAAACGTGGAATGCCGCCGTGCGATTGAAGCGGCGATCAGCTCCAACTACGGAGATAACCGGCTGGATGCGGATGCTGCCGTAAAAAGCGTCCTTGAGCAATTCTCTCCGGAGCGCGTCCGGTACGTCCTCGCAAACACCATTCAGCAGAAAGACTTTGACGGGCGTATTCCCCAACCCCTCAAGGAGTGGGCGAAGAGCGTTGAGGTCTGTCCGGAGAATGCCTCCCGCTTCCTTGTGGATAAACCCAATCCCGGACTGACGGCACTTTTCGTGGATGCGTTCCGTCAGCAGACCGAACCCCAGAAGGAAGTCACTTCTGAGAAAACAGAGGAAAGAGACCCGGAGGTCGTTGCATGGGAGAACGATGAGATTACCTCTATTGAGGTAAAAACCGTGGAGGTCAAGTCTCCCTTTGCCTCCATGCCGGAGGAAGCACCGAAAGCACACCGTCTGACTGCCGAGGAGAAGGCAATCAAAGCTGCCGTCATGGACACGCTCAAGGGGCAGATTGCCTATAACAATGACGGTATGCGGGCGTCCTATCGCGCCTCTAACCACTCCTTCAATCTGCTGGCACGGAACGGTGTCAGAATCGAGGGCAACACGGTCACGCAGAACGGTGAGCCGCTGTTCAAAATCCATCGCCGTCATGCGGCGCGGAAAACACAGGGCTGTTACCGTGAGCTGATGCCGACGCTGGAATACGTCAAGCAGGAGCAGAAGCAGGAAAAGCCCTCTATCCGCGATCAGCTCAAAGCTGCCGCGAAAACGCAGCCGGAGAAGAAGTCCCCGGTCAAATCCAAAACACACGACATGGAGTTGTGAGAAAGGAGAAGCATGAAGAAATACACAGACGTTGACATCGTTGCGGAGCTGCAGAAGCTCGTGGACAGTCATGTAGACAGCTACAAGGAAGACTTCGACATCGACAAGCGCATCATCCGCCGCGCCGCCGAAAGCCAGAATCCCGAAGACAAGACGCTGATGTGGTTCTGCCGTCCGCATGGAACGCACTGTCTCAATGAAAATCAGGTCTTTATTCAGGGAACACGAGATCACAACACCTTCCGTTTCTATGCGGAACAGACCTACGACGAGTGCATTGCCCGCGTCATTGTCCCGAAAACCGTCAAGCGCGGCAAGGTCTTCGGAGATGTCTTTGAGATCAACTACCGGGAACAGGCGGCAAATGTGGCGCAGAACTCGGTTGCGCCGGATCATGACCGGCTGACCTTCGCAGATGGCTTTGTGCTGGACGCACCCTGCCGCAGCAGCTTCGATGCAGCAATGGCTCTGGTCGGTGAGCATGGCGGCGTCAAAACCCACCAGACGCTCCCGAAGGACGCGGAGGCGCTGGCAGAAGTGCTGTCCAAGCAGAAAAGCCGCCGTGACAGACTGCCGGAGGCAGAAAGGACAGAGACGCTTGCCCCTCTGCCCGTTGCAGAACTCCGCAAGTACGAGGCAGTCAAAAAGGCGCATCCCGACGCGCTGGTTTGCTTTGCCCAGAACGGCTATTTTGAGCTGTACGGCAAGGACGCGGAAAAAGCCGCGCCCTTGCTCGGCACAAAGCTCCTTGAGAAGAAGGTACGCGGCAAGACCTCCATGCCGGTGACCGGCTTCCGTGAAGCCGTGTGGGTAGCAGCATCAAAGAAGCTCTGGCAGTCCGGCGCGGATGTCTTTCTCAGCAAGGACGGCGAGACCTTCAAGGAACTCAAAGCCGCAGATTACATTCCTGTCGGCGCGACGCTGAATGTGGACGGCATCAAGTGCAGAATCGACGCGGTTGATTTTGCCGCTGATGAAGTCCGGCTGACCAACATTGAGGACAAGAACCGCCCCATCCGCTTTTCTGAGAGCATCCAGTATGTCCGCGCCTATGTGGAGGATGCCGGAACTGCCATCTACGACACCATCCCGAAGAAGCCCGCTGCCCGTGAATCCATCCGCGACAAGCTGAAATCCGCGCAGAAAGCACAGCCGCCCCACACACCGAAACCGCAAAAATCGAAAGGAAAGGATATGGTACTCTGATATGAAGAACTTTACCGTGGAAGAAACCAACCTGATGTGCTGCTTCGACACGTCCAGCCGGAAGCGGCTGATCGACGATATGAAGAGCGTCACCCTGAACGACATGGACGGCGAGATCGCAGAGCTGATGTATAAGACCGTCCGGAAGCTCGAAGCCATGACCGACGCGGAGTTTGAGGAACTGTATATCATGCCGGACGGCATGGTGGATGACTGAAAGGAGGATGCCTATGCCCGTATTAGACGGTGATTTTGAAGCCTTCGTCACGAACCTTGGCAAGTACAACGAGGGTATGCTGGTCGGTGAGTGGGTGAAGCTACCCACCACCGAGGAAGAGATGCAGAAGGTCTTTGAGCGCATCGGGATCGGCAAGCAGGATGAGTTCGGTCAGCCCTATGAAGAGTGGTTTATCACCGACTACGAATGCCCGATCTACGGCGTCCAGAAGATGCTTGGCGAGTACGAGAGCCTTGATAAGCTCAACTACCTTGCCGCTTTGATTGACGAGCTTTCCCTGAGCGATCAGGAAAAGCTCGTTGCCATTATGGAAGCCGGGTGCGATGAGGTCAGCGACATCGACGATCTCATCAACCTGACGTTCAATCTGGACTGCTACGACATCATGCCCGGTATCAACGACGAATCCGATCTCGGCTATTATTACGCCCACGAAGCCGGTATCTACTCTGAAAAGGATCTCGGTCCTCTGGCAAATTACATCGACTATGAACGCTATGGGCGCGACATTGCGATGGATGAGCAGGGACGCTTCACCGATGAGGGCTATGTCCGTGTCGCAAGCGAGAGGTGGGACAGACAGTTTGACGGTGAGCTTGATGATATTCCCGACGAATACCGGATCACCGGCTCAGGGGAAGCCGCCGAGCGTGACGGCACTATCGCCGTTCTCATCGTCGAGCCGGGAAAGGAGCCTTATGTGAAGGAGATTGACTCCGGTCTGGAGTCCTTGCAGCATGAGGTCGGCGGCTGCATCGAGGCGATTTATCCCTACGAAGACCCGGTTGCCTTAGTCTGCAACGAGGAAGGCAAGCTGGAAGGTCTGCCCCTGAACCGCGCTCTGCGTGATGAGGACGGTGACATCTACGACGTTGTTGCCGGAACATTCATGGTAGTCGGCTTGACGGATGACAGCTTCGGTTCTCTGACCGTAGAGCAGATGCAGAAGTTCTCCGACCTCTTCAAAGTTCCGGAGCAGTTTGTTAAGTTGGGCGATAAGATTGTTGCGATCCCCATGATCTCGAAGGAGCAGCAGAAGCAGGAAGCAACCGAGCAGAAGGACTTTGAGATGAATGCCGACACCTCCGGTCTGACGGTTGCCGGACACATCGGGACGTGGCACACCATTGACCAGCACGAAGTCGGCGGTCACAGCTTTTACCTGATGGAGCATGACACCTACGGTGATGAAGCGGCTTGCATCATCGTCGATGAGCGCGGCAAGCTCGTCCTTGATGATGTCTACAACGGCTTTGACGATGACACGCTCCGCCTTCTCGACCTTGAGGTCAAGGAAGTGCCGGAAATGCCCGATCCCGCGATCTCTGTGCAGGATATGAAGGACTACGGCTACGCATGGGCTGGCGTTCTTCCCGCCGGTCAGGAGGCGGCTGAGAAGGCTTTGGAGAAGGGCTGCGAGGTTTACCGTCTCTATTCGGATAACACCGAGGGCTTGTGCGTGGATGCCAAGGAGATTGCCGATCATGCGGCAAAGGGCGGAATGCTCGGTATCAGCAAGGAAAGCTGGATGGCGGCTCTTGAGAAGGAAAACTACCTCAAGGCGGCGGAGATGTCGATGGAGGATGACTACGGCATGATTGATGGGATCATCAACAACGGTCCGAAGGAGGACAAGACCGCAGAGGTCAAAGCCCCCGAAAGGGGCGAAAAGTCCTCCATCATGGACAGGCTCAAGTCTGCAAAGGCTGAAAAGCAGAAGGAATGCTGCCCTCCCAAAAAGCACAAAGGAGAGATTGAGCTGTGAGCAGAAGTCAGAAATGGCGGCAGGAGTGGTCGTTCTTCATCGGGGACAGCGGACGCCGGAAGTATAACCGCTTCTGCGTCCGCTGCGTCCATAGCTGCAAGCAGAGCTTCCGTGCGGATCTCATCGCCTGTCCGCACTTCTCCCGCAAGGCATCGAGGTGTAGACAGTTAGGGGTCGAAAAAGCCTGTGATTGCAAGCCTCAGAGCGACGCAAATTGACCAGCCTAAGTGATTGTATTCCCTGCGCAGTTTCTTCTTTAGCGCGGAAATAAGTGTCGATTTCGGCACTTGTTTGAATGCCCGGAAAACGAACCAAGAGCCTCTGTCGATGCCCGTTTTGGGTGTCGGCAGAGGCTCTTTTTTTATGACATATTCAAAATAGCGGACAGCAGCTCTTGAACCTGTTGCCGGTATTCCGGCTTTATATCCGAAATACGTCTGGCAAGCGCAAGGGCTTCCGCTTCTGGCTCATCGGTCCCAAAGATAATTCGGTCCGCACTGACGCCGAGCAAACGGCAAAGACGCTGCAAGGCTTCAAGAGAAATACCGGAAGCACCACGCTCAATAGCACTCAGGTGATTCGGCGTCATGCCAAGCACTTCTGAGAGCGTGTCCTGCGTATAGCCCGCCTGTTCTCTTGCCACTTGAATATTGCCGCCGATTTCAATATTGATGTCCTTCTTCTCTCGCATAGCCTCACCACCTTTGCATTTAGTGTACCTAACGGCGGTGTCATTATCCACGGTACGCCGTCGTTGATTTTACTAACGACAATGCGTTGACTGTCCGTGATGAGGGTGATAGAATGAAGTTACCTACCAAAAGAGTGAAAGAAGGGGTGTCATGTCGCGCATTATTGAGTTTAGAAAGTCTGCTCAAAAAGCTGAAAAGCAATCCGTTCAAGGCAAGACTTGTGCGTTTACCGGTCATAGACCGCAGAGTCTTCCGTTCGGCTTTGATGAATCCGATAAGCGTTGTACTTCTTTGAAATCTGTTATGCGGGATCAGATTGTAGCACTCATCGAGAACGAGGGCGTCACGCATTTTATTACCGGCATGGCTCTTGGCGTCGATATGTACGCTGCGGAAATTGTACTCGATTTGAAATCAAAATACCCTCACATTACTCTGGAAAGTGCAATCCCTTGTGAGACACAAGCGATCAAATGGTCTGTGGCTTCACGGGAACGGTATTATAATATCGCGGCAAAGTGTGACAAGGAGACCATGCTGCAACGGGAGTACACGCCGGACTGCATGGACAAGAGAAATCGGTACATGGTCGATCACGCCGATTATATTCTCGCAGTATGGAATGGATGCCCCAGCGGTACCGGGAACACCGTGAGATATGCCCACAAAAAGGGCAAATCTATCATCGTTATCAATCCGGTTTCCCTTGATGTCACGCGGGAATAAGGCAAAAATCCCACTCCTGAATCAAGCGTTGCGAAAACCGTGAAGTATTTCCCGATAGTGAATACACATTGCACTACTCGGTGATTATTGGAAACGTGTACGGCGTATGCTGCCCAGTGAACATCTCCACGGAACACATCGAATTTTCACGGCTTCGTAAAACGGAAAGTGTCACCTTATGAACAGTCCCTTGCCGAGAGAAAAATAAATCGCTGGAAACGGGAACGCCCCCGGCACTGTGCGTCTGGCACAGTGTCGGGGGCGTTTTTCCGTGTCTTAGTTATGAGCCAGTTCATTTAGGAGCAGCTTTCGATAGCCCACATCCAAGACGCAGCGATGGAAGTCCATCAGACGGTGTTCGTCGAACAGCTTTTCACAGAGCTTGGTCAGCGGATGATTCATCAGCTTTGCAGAAATGCCAGTCTCGTTGAAAAACCTTGCCCATGTGAAGACCTCTTCTAAATCCTCCTGCCCAAGCGTGGCAGGAATGATGGCGTTGCAGAGACGGACAATGGGGCTGTCCGCAAATCGCTCTGCGACTTCCTCCGGTGTGCATTCATAGCGGTCACAGTCAAAGGAAAGCGCATCCTCAATTTTAAGATAATTTTCGGTTTCATCCCGCGTCAAGGTTATGGTGTAGTCTCCCATACCGGACGGCACATCAATATTCTCCATGACATCAAGCTCGTAACGGGATCCGCCGATGATCGCTTCAAAGGAAAAGGACTGACAGATTACTGCTGGGTTCTTGTCTATCTTGTCCTCATTCAGAAAGGACAGCGGATTGTACTCTGTTAGTTCCCAGTCGATTTTTCCTCTCTCTGTTTGCTCGGCAATCTGCTGGATCAGATGTCGTTCTTCTTCGTGCAGATTTTCATTGTACATCATGATACACCTCCATTTTCTGATTCTCGTTTTTGGGGGGCTGCTCTATGTTTCCGAAGAGACTGCCGTTTGTATCATCATTCCTTGGCTGAGGGCAGACCTTCGTAAAACCTTTTTAGCTCGTCCAGACTGCTTGTACGATTCTTGATAGGCAGGGAGTCCCATGTGATGTCATGATAGCGTTCCGGCGGCTCGTCCCGCAGTCTTCGGTCGATGATGCAGACAATGCCGGTGTCTGTGAAATTACGGATCAATCGCCCGATGCCCTGCTTGAGTTTGATAATCATTTCGGGAACGCGAACATCCATCAGAGCATCCTTAGCAACGGAACACTTATACTCGATAATTGGATCGGGGACAGGAAACGGAAGCCGGAAAATGATGACATTGGAAAGGCTTTTTCCTTCAATGCTGATACCTTCCCAATATGCACCCGTCCCCAGAAGCACGGAGTTCGTATCTTCCTTAAACTCATTCAGCACCTTGTCCTGCGACGATCCCGGCTGCTGCATCAGGATTTTGTACGGAAGATTTTTCTCACCGAGAATGGAGTAGACCTCTTCCATGTCGGTCTTCGCCGTAAACAGCACGAGTGCCTTTCCATTGGAAATACTCAGAATCTCAAGCAGCCGCTCAACACCCTTTTCAATGAAGGCTTCATGTTCTTTGGTCGGGTGTGGGAGATCATCACAGTAGTAGATCATGGCGTGTTTGTCATATGGATATGGAGAAGGCTTCGGCTCGGATAAGCAGCCGCGCTCACCAACCGGAAAGCCGGTATTGCTGATAAAGTA
>ENA-OZGY01000122-OZGY01000122.1-human-gut-metagenome-genome-assembly--contig:-NODE-122-length-9013-cov-4.620116_pt1 | contig 9013 bp, 1 predicted proteins | sample MGYA00245123_ERZ653671 | MGnify/ENA primary metagenome ERZ653671 (study PRJEB26926, sample SAMN06165335) | human gut metagenome | biome: ENVO:00009003; feature: ENVO:2100002; material: ENVO:00002003... | reverse complement strand
GGCAGCATCAGATGTGTATAAGAGACAGCCTTTGCGGCGCTTCTCAACAAACTGCAACAAGGCTTCGATTCGTCGGATATTTTCGCGGCGATCGAACAGGCATTGCCGCTCGTAAAAGCGCAAATCTCGATTTACGCACAATCCGACGGCGACGAACTTATCGGTATCTACGTCGCGGACGGCAACGTATACCTGATGCTTGACGGACTCGGAATGCCCAACATCAAAGTTACCGGCGAATTCCTTATGGATATAATCAGGGCGGCAACCGGTTCGGGCACCGCGCTTTCGTCGGACGAAGCAACCGCATCTGTCGAAACAAGTCAGATTATCGGTATCGTAAAACAAATAGTCCAAGGTATCAGCGTTGGCGGAAAGGCTTTGAAAGTCGCGTTCCAGAACGACTACTTCGCAAAACTTATCGACGCGGTATTGTCGATTGTTCTGAACAAAAACGTTGACTACTACAACAAAGTATTGCCCGAAGTGCCGACCGATGTCGCATTCAGCGGACTTACGATAAACCTTGCAGGTATCGAAAACACGTACGAACAAATTTACCGCAAGGACGGCAAGTACTATTTCGACGCAGAATGCACAAGCCAATACTACGGCATGGTATTCTTCAAAAACACCGTAACAAATCATATCGAACTGTTCAGTGAGAAAGAATACGTCAAACAATTCGGCGCAGTTGACGAAACGACGGAGTTCTATCGAAGCACCAGAAACGGTCTTGTGGAACTCGATCTCGTCGCGTACTCGACGCACCTGAAACTTGCCGTCAATATGCCCAAACTCGGCGCACAGAAAAACATTATTTCTTCGCCGGAAGTCGCAGGCGTAGCCTTTACGGAAGCGGACGAAGTTACCGGCGTCGCGCTTGGTCTGAAAGGTCAGGTCAAGATTGACAAGCAACCGGGCATCGCTCTTGCAAACATTCTGAGCGGCGTTGTCGGCGACCTTGAAACCAAACTCGTCATCGAAGAAGATATCGACATTCGTTTCGCAATCGAAGCGGCGGTCGGCATCAAATACAGCCTGAAAGACAAGAGCTTTGCGCTGAGCGCGGTCGATCTCAGAATTTCCCTTGCGAGATACTACGCAACGGATAATAATACCGTACCGCTTGCGGTTCTTACCTACATCAGTTCGGAAGGCACGCTTTACGTTGACGTATCGCACTTCTTCCAGAAACAAAACGAGGGTAACAACAAGAACCTCGGTATGCTCAAAATCACGGGCGTAAACGTGCTTGACCTTATCAACGGACTTATCACGGGCGAAGGCTCGGCGACTTCCGTTGCGCTCGGTTCGACCGACGCGTGGGTTGAAGACGAACAACAACCGTACACATACGTATATTACGAAGCAAACGCCATTAACTCCGCTGCGCCTGCAAAGTTCGTGCACGTCGCACAGTTGAACGATAAAGACGAGCCGAGAATGGTTTACAGAAACTACACCGGTGCTATTACCGCCGAATTCAAGACGGAAAGCGGCAAAGACTTGTATGTACGCGACCGCGCAAACAAGGATACGGGCTACACGCTGCTCAGCGCGGAAAACGCAGAAAAGTTCAGCCACAAGGCGAAATACACGCACGAACAGGCGATGACTTATACGAAACTTAGCGACTTGTATGTAAAGGTCGGGGAAGATTACGTATTGGCGGCAGGCGATGCGGACGTAACCGCGACTGCGCTTTACAAGAGAGTCATTGGCAATTACGCAACGATTGCGGACGAAGAAACCGTTAACGCAGAAGACAGATACGAACAAAACGCCGACGGCACATACACGCAGAATGCAGAAGGCCCCTTCAAAGCGGTTTACAAATTCGTGGAAGTTGCAAGTGGCAGCGCGTGGTATATCGAAGAATACAATTCGGAAACCTGCAAGTACGAATATAACGTATACGACGCGGCAAAGGAAAGCCACAACGCACCCAAACTTTATCACTATGACGAAACCGCGAAGAAGTACGTCGAAGGCGCGGGCGAAGACGGCGCGAAGTCGTACGTCAAAGTGCCTGTTTACAGCATTTCGGCGGTCTGGGCTGATCTCAGAAACTACGGTATCGCCGACAACGTTGCGGGTTATGATGTGGCAAGCAACGCAAAAGTCAATATCACGGGCAAAGCGATGCTCGGTCTTATCGGCGGACTTATGGACAAAGCAGGTCTTGAAGATATTCTCGACGCATTGCTCGTAAGCGTCCATGCAACGAAAGATCCGTTCATCTTCGGCGCGGATATCAGCATCCTTGACGTTTACAACGACCACAAAATTGCGCTCAACGTAGGATTGAACATTTTCGGGTTCGACTTTGAAAAGAGAGAAGGTGCGGGCAACACCGACGGCAGCTATCTTGAATTCCTCGACGCCGACAACACGATTTCGTTCAAACCCGCAAACGCGGATAGTTATCGTCAATTCGTGGACGTCGACCTTAATCGTATTCTCTCCGCATCGGAAATCATGGACGTCCTTATCGACAGCCTTGACTTCGGAAAGAGCGGAAAGATTTATCTGAACCTGTCGCTTGACGCGGATTCGTTCGCACAAGACACCGGCGACAACTTCGTCCCGTGGGAAAAATACTTTGCGGCGCTTCTCGGACTTAACGAAAACAGCGCAAGGGTATTGTATCAGGTGCTCTTCCCCGAAGACGAACTTGACGGAAAGGGCAATTTCAGCATAGACATCGCGGCGGCAATCGACGTGAAGAAACTGATTGGCGGACTTGTCGCAGGCACAGGTCTGAACCTTGAAGGCACGGAAATCCGCATTACGATCAATTCCGATACGATGTTGTTCTCGGAAGACCTGCGTAAAGACGGCAGCAAGATCGTCATCACCGCAATCGGTGAGGCGGACGGCATTTTGTCGGTCTTTATCGACAACAGCGGATACCGCGGAAAGGGCAAACACGTCGCAAGACTTGACCTGAACGCAATCATCGGAACGGCGACGTCCAGCGCGGCATACGCCAGCGCGAACGAGAATACGGGACTTATCCCCGAAAATATCTTCGGCGTTCTGAACGCGCTCCTTGGCGAAGTACGTCTGGGCGACGGCAGGATCTCGCTCGTTTTAAGAGAAAACTTCATCGGCGCACTTCTGAACACACTGGTCGGTACGGACATTTCGGAACAACAATCCCTTGTGAAGGGCGAAATCTATATCGACCTCAGAAACCTTGAAGTCGGCATCGAAATGATTCTCGGCGACGACAACTACGTTTCGGAAGAAGACCGCGACTTCTATATCGGACTCAGAATCGGCGGCATCAACCTGACTGCTCCCGACGGATTCGATATGACCGAATACACCTTCATCAAGAAGGCGGAACGCGCGAACTTCAAGAACATTAAACAACTGAAACTGGATATCACCTTTGAATCGGAATGGTATTACGAAGCGACCAACAAGACGGAAGGCTTCGATATCAGTCCTGTCGTCGATATCCTTGAAACCATATTGAAGAAGAAACTCTTCCCCGACAGATTGTTGCAAGTCCTCGTAAAAGACGACAAGATCGACGCCGTTTACGCCACTGCGATAAGCGCGCACATCGACCTTGCGGACTTCAACAATATGAAACTTTCGGTTGAAATTTTCAAGTCGACCAGAGAAGAGCCCGTAAGAGACCTTAAACTCGGCGTGTACCTTGACGGACAAAGCGTTTACGTTGATTTGTCGGGTTGGGGACTTCCCAAGATTAAAGTTGGCGGTCTGAACCTTGGCAACACCATCAACGACGCATTGTTGCCGCTGCTTGATCGGTACCTTGTCGGCGACGACAACAAACGCGGTGGCGAGACGGCTGCTCTTGCAAGCAGCTACGTCGGAGACTACGACAAGAACCATATCGAGTATTCGGACTTCGTCGAAGCGGCAGACGGCAAATACGTGCTTGTCTATACGGAAAGCAACAGCGGCGGATACGTCCTTGTCGACGGCAAATACGTGAAGTACAATGCAAAAGAACATGCAGACGCAACCCGTTACGCAAGAAGCGTTGAAGAATACGACATGGCGAACACGGCGCATCAGGGCGCAACCCGTTACAACGTGAAAAAGGGCGCGTTCAGATCAAGCTGGGGCAAGGTATTGTTCCCCGTTGCGTACGAAGAAGACGAAAACGGCGAATACGTCCTTATCGACGGCAAATACGTGCCGTACAACGCAAGTCTCCACGAAGGACAAAAGCGTTATAAGGAAGTATCGGGCAACAAACCGTACATCTCGCTGCTTCTTGCAAACAACCGCTTCGGTTTCGGCATCAACGCTGACCTTATCAACAGCCTGCTTGAAACCATTCTGAGCGCGTTGAACCTTGATATTCAACTTCCCGACTTCGGCGACGCAGTCCTGCTGTTCGATTCCAGAAAAGATCTGAACGGCGACGGTTACGCCGACACGCAACTTGACCTTGCGGTGCAGGTCAACGACAACCTCTACTTCGGATTCCGCACGACGAATCTTGAAATCACGGGCAACTCCACCAAAGTAAGCCATGCCGAAACAAGATATGCGGAAGTCGTAACGAGCCACAAAGACGAATTCGTCACCGTATATGACATTGAAACAGGCGAAATCGGTCTTGAAACGGTTGCGCTTGGCTTCAACATACAGATAAGACAAACCTGCGTCGACAACGGACAAAGCGACTTCGAGAAATACCTCGGCGTACTGCTTAAATCGCTGTTAGGCATCAACAACTTCAAGTTGAACCTGCCGTCAAGCGGCGAAATCGGTTGCGACATTGACCTGAGAGTTTCATTGAACCTTGCAAACCTCGTCAAAGGATTGCAGGGCGGCGACGTCGATTGGTGGAGCGATATCGAGTTGTACCTTGACCTGAAACCCATGGGCTACGGTTCGTTGCTCACGATGTATAAACAGAAAGGCGACGCGGACGTTTACGCAGACCTTTCGGGCTTGTCCTTGTTCAAGGTCAAGATCATCGGTTTGCAGAGCCTTATCGGCGGACTTGTATCGGCGTCGGCAACCGCTCTTGCAAGCGGCGATAACGAGGTCGCGATTGCATCCGCATCGGGCGACATTGCAAAACTTACCATTATCCCGGGCAAAGTGGGCTTCACCGTCGAAATCGGCTGGGGCTTCATCGAAGGACTTCTGACGAGTCTGCTCGGCGATAAGTTGCACGTGGCGGACGGAACAGGCGAACTTGAGGGTTACAAGACCATCACCATCGGTGAAGGCGCAACCGCAACGGTCATTCCTTTGCCGAAGATGAATAACGACAGAGCCTTGTCGCTTTCCATCAACCATGCGTCTGCAATGTACAACAGATCCTTGGAAATCGACCTTAGACTCGGCTTCAACAAGAGCGACGAAAGCGCGGTCAATATAAAAATCCACAACTTCGTGCTTACAAGCGGACAAGAAAAATCGGCAAAGTACATCAGGTTTGGCGCGACGAAGGGCAAGATTAACGAAGCCGGCACAGGAAACGGCGTACTTGACGCAATCAACGGCACCAATGCAAACGCGTTCTCCGGACTTGTGTTAAGCGACGCGAAAGGCATCAGCCTTGTGAATATCCTGACTTCGGTGATTAAGGGTATCGACCCCGACATCAGCATCTCGTGGCATAAGAGTACGAACCATTACTATACTGACAGCAAACGAGAGAGTTACGGCGAAACCTGGTCGACAATCGAATTGTCGCGTACGGATAAGAGCACAACACACATGACCGGCGGCGTCAAGACTTACGCAGGTAAGTTCCAGGCTTATATCAACAACGATAAGAGCCGTGAAATCGGCGCATGGCTGTTCAACAATCAGTTATACATCGATATCACGAAGACGCTTGACGTCACATTGGCAATCGGCGCATTGAGAAAAATGAAGGTTACGGACCTTGACATTCTGGGACTCCTTGGCGGGCTCGGCTCCGCATCGGCAACAAACGCCATGGCAAGCGACGACGCAACCACCGAAAAGAGTCTGAAAGACAAGGTATCCGGATTTGTCAAAGGCGTTCAGGTCAACTGGTGGAACAACCAGTCGGTCGCAGGTAATAACGTCGGCGACAAAGCGATCACGACAATCCGCGTCGACCTTAACGGAAAAGGTCTTAACAACATTCTTGCAAAGCTTTACTACCTGCTTTACGGTATGTACGACAAGAACGCTCCCGCCGCGGAACTGTTCAGCGAAGAAGCGTTGTATAAGATGGTTTACACCGAAGGGGAGGACGTAACGCTGAAAGACGGCACGGTTGTGAAGAGCGTAAACGCTCATGAAAGATGCGTGGTCTATCTGCAAACGTTTGCGGCGAATATGATCGGTAGTTCGGTAAACGGAACCCTTGGAGGATGGCTTAAACCCGGCGGAACTCTCGGTAACGTTCTGAGAGAAATCCTTGGCAGATTGCTGCCGCTTCCGAAGCTTGACGAAGCCGAAAACGGAAGACCCAGTTACGTCGAAATCGTAATCGACAAGAATCGTCTTGCAAGCGGAAAAGGCGTCCTTAAACAAATCGCACTGATGATTAACAAGGAGCGCACCACAAACAACGGCAGCACGATAACTTCTGTTGGCATAAGTAACGATACTGCGGAAATAGTCATCAACCTTGACAGCAACGTGACGTTGCGCTCGGTATCGGCGGTAAGAGACTACAACACCAACAGCACGAGGCCCAACGAAGACTCCGGAAAGACCATAAACGTCGCGAACCCGTTCGATCCTGTCGAACTCACGTCGGCGGCATTGAAATCCGCAGGTCTCCTTGACAGAGTCGCGGCAGACTTCTATGGCATTTCGGAATACGATTCGAAATCCGAAAAAGGCGTGAACGACTCTTATGCGGAACTCGGCGGAATGCCCATCGTCTGGGATACGTCGACTGCAAAACTCATTCCGGGCGAAGAAAGCGAAATCTGGGGCTATGCGCTTAACTACAAAGTGCAGAAAGTCAAAGTCAAAGTAAGCAACAGCACGGGATTCCTGCGTCTGTTCGGTTACTTCAAGGCGGACGGCACGACGTTTGTCGAAACCAACAAGATTACGGTCGATCCGACCAAAGATCCGACAGGTACAGACAATCTTTCGGCAGGCTTGCCCAGAATTATCGTAATCATGAGAAGGGACGGCGAATTGCAAGTCCTGTCCAGAGATTACGACAAGGATAAGCCCGGCACCGTCAATATCAACGGCACCGATTACACCGTCGACGGCAAGTTCAACTGGATTGACGAAGACACCGTCGAAGAAGGTGCAACGGTTGAAAAACTGTTCTGGTATCAGGTCGGTAACAGCTCTCGTATCCAGAAGAGCATAAAGGTCAAGTACAACAACGTCGCTATCGTTTCGGGCAGCTTGCCGAACGACGTCAAATTCGGAATTCTGAACGGCGGCACGGCATATGACTTCACGCCCGCAAACTTCGATATCGTCGGCAACCTCGGACTCCCGTCCATTAAGGCAAGCGAAACGTTCACGAAGGTCGGCGACAAGTTCTCATACGTCGGATTTGACGGCAGCACGTACGAGTTCAGCCCGGACACCGCGCCTACGGATGAAACCGAACTTGCGGAATGGAACAAGCATACGCTTGGCGGCAACGGAACGTTCACAAGGTCGTTCAACGGCAAAGTGCTCCAAAACGGCACGTACACCTACGTCGCGGCGGAAAGCACAGCGGCAGGCATACTTGACAGCCTCGGAGGACTTTTCGGCGGAGGCAACGCGAATGCGGACAGCGGCAAGTACGCTCTCACGGTAACCGATACGGGCTACACCGGACTTAAAGAAATCACCGTTAAACTCGGCACAGGTAAGACGACTACCGTCGACGTGATCGAGTGGAACTACGACGACTTTAAGTACGATATGAGAAAACCGCAAAACGGCGCAAGCGGAAGAATCGTTGCGGTCATCAATAAGTACGAAATCAAACGTACGACAGGCTTGGTCGAAAAGACGGAAGTCGTGAACAGCAAACAAAAAATCAGGCTCGACGTCGGTATCACGCAAGAATCGCTCAGCGCGCTCGCGGACGGCGACCTTAAATTCAACCAGTACGAAGACGCGTTCGTATTAAGCGCGACGGGCGACTACGTCCTCGAAACAAGAGACGCGTTCATCCCGTACGACGAGACTTTGCACAAAGACAAGAAGCAATATGCGCTTGTTAACGGCAAGTACGTTGACGCGTCATTGGCTGCGGCGGACAACACCGCAAGATACGTCGAAGGCAAAGTTACCGGCTACGTTTACGACAAGTACGAAGACGGCAAGCCCGCAGACAACAGGTATGCGATCAATATCTTCGACGCGGAAGAACTTTACGTCAAAGTAAAACATTCAAGGATTACTTCCGAGACGCAACAGTTCCACGTCGGCGACTTCAAGTTCTATACCGACACGTTCGCGACAACCGACACCGCGCAGACTCCGTTCACGATGTTCGTCGTGCCGGAACTCGGCGTCAAGACGGAACGCAATATCACCGTGAAAGCGTTGTACGACGTAAACGGCGCGTACGAACAAATCTTTGACATCAAAGTCGTCGTAACGCCCAAGGTCGCAACCAAGGTCGTGTTGCTTATCGATAACGACCAAGTGATTGACAGAACATATCTTGAATCGACCGCGGAAGTCACCGTTTACTACAAGGACGGCACCGAAAAACAAGGGCTTGCAAAAGACCTTATCCGCCTGACCGACAAAGAAATCGAGAAGATTGCAAACGCGAAAGATCATCTCGGTATCACTTACGGCACGGCAAGCGTGTTCAAGGGCAGATACGAGCTTATCGCGGCGGACGAAACGTACGACGGACAAAGATTCAACCTTGTCGACGGCAAGTTCGTCAAAGCGGCGGACGGCGCGTACAAGTTCTTTGAAGACGAAACCTTCGTACAGAACGGCGTAACGTTCGAAATCAGAGTGTTCAGCAAAAACTGAATAAATCAAAATTAAAATCGGCTCCCGAAAGGGAGCTGATTTTATGCCCGAAACGCTTTAATAT
>ENA-OZGY01000119-OZGY01000119.1-human-gut-metagenome-genome-assembly--contig:-NODE-119-length-9114-cov-4.038415_pt1 | contig 9114 bp, 7 predicted proteins | sample MGYA00245123_ERZ653671 | MGnify/ENA primary metagenome ERZ653671 (study PRJEB26926, sample SAMN06165335) | human gut metagenome | biome: ENVO:00009003; feature: ENVO:2100002; material: ENVO:00002003... | reverse complement strand
ATATTATTATACGCTTACGTTAGTATTATTTGGAGGTTTTATGAACTACACACTCGAAAAACTTGAAAAAAGTCAAGTAAAATTCACAATCGAAATCAACGAAGCCGAAGTAGAAGCGGCTATCCAAGAAGCTTATAACAAGAACAAAAGCCATTATAAACTTGAAGGCTTCCGCCCCGGCAAAGTGCCCCGCAAGGTGCTGGAAGCAGAATTCGGCAAAGACGTTTTCCTGAACGACGCTCTCGATATCATTCTTCCCAAGTACTTTGAAGAAGCCCTTGAAAAAGAACCGTCGGTCGAGCCGGTCAGCCGTCCCGAAGCGGACATTTTGGAAGCAAGCGACAAAGCGGTTAAATTCGCGGTTACCATCACCGTCCAACCCGAAGTCAAACTCGGCAAATACAAGGGCGTGAAAGTCGCAAAAGAAAAATTTGAAGTTACCGACGATCAGGTTCAGGCGGAACTCCTGCTCGCACAGGACAAAGCGGCTCGCGTCGTTGAAATCGAAAAAGACAGAAAAGCCAAAAAAGGCGACATCTGCAATATCGATTTCGAAGGCTCGGTCGGCGGCGTTAAATTCGACGGCGGCGCAGGCAAAGATTACGATCTGGAACTCGGCAGCAAAACCTTTATCCCCGGGTTTGAAGAAGGCGTCGTAGGAATGAAGAAGGGCGAAACGAAAGACATCACCGTCACATTCCCCGAAGAATATTCCGAAGACCTTGCCGGAAAAGAAGCGGTTTTCAAAGTAACGCTCAACGCGATTAAGGTCAAAGAACTGCCCGAACTCAACGACGACTTTGCAAAAGACGTGTCCGAATTCGACACCCTTGACGCATACAAAGCGGACATCAAAGCAGGTCTTGAAAAACAAGCCGAAGAACGCGCCGCAATCGCCGAAGAAAACAAACGCGTCGAAGCAATCGTCAAAAACGCAACGGTCGAAGTCCCCGAATGTATGATCGCGGACGAGGTCGAAGAAATGATTAAGGAATTTGAATATCGTCTTCTGTACCAGGGAATGAAACTCGACGATTATCTCAAATATTCGGGAATCACCCGCGAAAAGATGGCGGAAGATTATCGCGAAACGGCAGAAAGAAACGTGAGAATCCGTCTTGTGCTGGAAGCGATAATCAAAGCTGAAAACATCCTTCCCGACGAAGAAGCCGTCAATAAGAAAATCGAAGATATGGCAAAAGGTCAGAACAAGACCGTCGACGAATACAAGAAAGATATGGATCCGAGATATCTCACCTATCTTCTGAACCAGAGCCTTACCGACGCTCTTATGGCGAAACTGAAAGAACTTAACCCCGCAAAATAACGATTTTTCGACCGAATATATATCGGTAAAAAAGTATAAAATAATTTCGGAGAGTTTATGAACGTTAACGAAAAAATGATCAGCGTCGTGGAGCAAACCAACAGGGGCGAGCGTCAATACGACCTCGCTTCAAGGCTTCTCGAAGATAGAATTATATTTTTGAGCGGCGAAGTCAATACCGACCTTGCAAACTATATCATCGCTCAGCTTATTTATCTCGAAGCGCGCGATCCGCATAAGGACATCGCGTTGTACATCAACAGCCCGGGCGGCAGCGTTACCGACGGTATGGCGATTTTCGACACGATGAATTATATCAAGTGCGACGTCAGCACCATTTCGATCGGCTTGTCCGCGTCGATGGGCGCGTTCCTTCTTGCCGCCGGCGCGAAGGGCAAACGCTACGCGCTTCCCAACAGCGAGATTATGATTCACCAACCTTTGGGCGGCGCACAAGGTCAGGCAAGCGATATTATCCTTGCCGCACAACACATCGCGAAAACCAAAGAAAAAATGAACAGGTATCTCGCGGAAATGACGGGGCAGGATATCTCCGTTATCGAACGCGACACCGACCGCGACAACTTTATGTCCGCGGAAGAAGCGCTTGCTTACGGTATCGTAGATAAAATAATATATCCCCGCCATAATTAGGAGTATATGGAAGAAAACACAGTAAAACAATATTGTTCTTTCTGCGGAAAGAGCGAGGACGAAGTGCTGAAACTCATCGAGGGTCCCAACGGGATTGCCATTTGCGACGAGTGCATCGAGGAGTGCAACGATATTCTCGAAAGAGAGTACGAAGAAGCGGACACCCCGAAAAACGACGCCTTCAAACTGCTCACGCCGGAAGAAATCAAAGCGCGTCTTGACGAATATATTATCGGTCAGGACGCCGCCAAAAAAGTGTTGTCGGTTGCCGTTTACAATCACTACAAAAGGATTGGGAGCAACAAAAAAACCGGCGACGACGTCGTTTTGGACAAAAGCAACGTATTGCTGCTCGGACCTACCGGCTGCGGCAAGACTTTGCTTGCGCGCTCTCTTGCGAATATCCTTAACGTGCCGTTTGCGGTTGCCGACGCAACGACGCTCACGGAAGCCGGCTACGTCGGCGAGGACGTCGAAAACATTCTTTTGAAACTCATTCAGGCTGCGGACGGCGACATCAGACGCGCCGAACAAGGCATAATCTACGTTGACGAAATCGACAAAATCGCAAGAAAAAGCGAAAACGTGTCGATAACGCGCGACGTGTCGGGCGAAGGCGTGCAGCAAGCGCTCCTTAAAATTATCGAAAGCACCGTTGCCAACGTGCCTCCACAGGGCGGACGTAAGCATCCTATGCAGGAAATGTATCAGATCGACACGACGAATATCCTGTTTATTTGCGGCGGCGCGTTCGTAGGACTTGACAAAATCATCGGCAAACGCACCGACAATTCGTCGCTTGGGTTCAACTCCGTGCTGAATGAAGACAAGGACAAAAAATATAGCGAAATCATCAGGGAAATTCAACCCGACGACCTTATCAAATTCGGTCTTATTCCTGAATTCGTCGGCAGGCTTCCCATCGTCGTTTCGATTGACGAGCTGGACGAAACCGCGCTCATCAAAATTTTGACCGAGCCGAAAAACGCCCTTGTCAAACAGTATCAGAAAATGCTGAAACTCGACGGCGTGGATCTCGTGTTCGACGACAGCGCGCTTTCTGCGGTCGCGAAAAAAGCCATTGCGCTCAAAACCGGCGCAAGGGGACTTCGCTCGATTCTGGAACAGATTATGCTGGACGTAATGTACAAAATCCCCGGCGACAAGACAATCGAAAAAGTAATAATCACAGGCGATACGGTTGAAAAAGGCGTACCCGCCGAAATAGTCAGGCGCAATATTGCCTGAGGAGAACATATGCAAAAAAACTTTGATTTACCGCTAATCCCCCTCAGGGGATTAACGGTTTTTCCAAATACTACGGTAAATTTCGACGTCGGCCGCAAAAAATCGGTCGCAGCGGTTACCGACGCCGTTAAAAACAGAAACGGAAAAATCATTTTGTGTCGTCAGATAAACACCGACGAAAGCAATCCGCAAGCGGACGGTATTTATACCGTCGGCGTGCTTGCGCGCGTCGTGCAGGTCATCTCGAACGGCGGCGAAACGCTGAGAATTATCGTTGACGGCATCAAAAAAGTGAAAGTTACGGGATACGTCGATAATCCCGACTTCTTCGTGGCTTCGTACGAGCCGATGAAAGAATTGCATGCGCGCACGGTCGAGGCGAAAGCGTATAGAAGAAAATGTATGTCCGTCGTCGAGGAGCACTATTTCGTGGGCGAGCGCGCAACCAAAGACGTTTACAACATTCTGAACGAAACGGAAGAACCCGTGGCGTTTTTGTACCGCGCGGCGCATCTTATGGATATTTCGGACAGGCAGGGCTTTTTGGAAATCGACGACGTTATCGACAAGTACGAATTGCTGCTTGACTTTCTGGAAGACGAGCTTGAAATCGCAAAGGTTGAAAAGAAAATCAACCGAAAAGTGCGCGAAAGCATCGACAAAGGGCAGAAAGAATATTACCTTCGCGAGCAAATAAAAGCCATTCAGGAAGAACTCGGCGACGAGGACGACGACGATCTGCTGCTTAAAGCGGACAAGTTGCCCATTCCCGAAGAAAGCAAGAAAAAACTCAAAAAGGACATCGAGCGCAACGCAAAAATGCCCACGTCAAGCCCCGATTACGCAATTTCGAGAAATTATTTCGACTTTGTGTTCGATTTACCGTGGGGAATTGAAAGCGAAGATAACAACGACATCGAAAACGCCAAAAAAATCCTGGACGAAGACCACTACGGGCTTGAAAAAATCAAGGAAAGAATTTTGGAATTCCTTGCCGTCAGACAACTCACCGACGAAAAGCGCGAGCCGATAATTTGTCTTGTGGGCCCGCCGGGCGTCGGCAAAACGTCGATTGTAAAAAGTATCGCAAGGGCGCTCAACAGGAAGTACGTCAGAATGAGCCTTGGCGGCATACGCGACGAGGCGGAAATCCGAGGGCATCGCAAAACGTACGTCGGGGCAATGCCGGGACGAATTATCAGCAATATCCGCATCGCCGGCACGATGAACCCCGTGTTTTTGCTGGACGAAATCGACAAACTTGCGTCCGACTTCAAGGGCGATCCGTCAAGCGCGCTCCTTGAGGTGCTGGATCCCGAACAAAACAACGCTTTCCGCGACAATTACCTTGAAATACCTTTCGATTTGTCAAAGGTGATTTTCATCACGACGGCAAACAACCCCGACGCGATCCCCGCGCCGCTGTACGACCGTATGGAAATTATCGAAATGAGCGGCTATACGCCCGAAGAAAAATTGCAAATCGCAAAGAAACACCTTATCGGAAAGCAGCTGAAAGCGCACGGAATAAGCGAAGACAGGCTGTCGTTTACCGACGACGGAATCGAAAAAATCATTTACTCTTACACCCGTGAAAGCGGCGTAAGGGGGCTGGAAAAGGAAATCGCAAACGTAATGCGAAAGGTCGCGGTGAAAATCGTTTCGGGCGAGGCGCAGGACAAAATCGTCGTGACGAAAGACAACGTCAAAGAGTTTTTGGGCGTCGAAAAATACCTTGAAAACGAAAAACCCGAACACAGCGAAGTCGGCGCGGCAACAGGGCTTGCCTGGACGGCGGTCGGCGGCGAAATTCTGACAATCGAGGTCAGTATCGTCAGTGGTAAGGGCGAAATACTGCTCACCGGACATCTCGGCGACGTCATGAAAGAAAGCGCAAGAACGGCGATAAGTTATATCCACGCGCACGCGGACGATTACGATATACCCGAGCGCGCGTTCAAGGACAAGGATATCCACATTCACGTTCCCGAAGGGGCAATCCCGAAAGACGGACCGTCCGCAGGAATTACAATCGCCACCGCAGTGTTTTCGGCACTTACCGGGAAGGGCGTGAGAAACGACGTCGCAATGACGGGTGAAATCACTCTCCGCGGGAAAGTGTTGCCCATCGGCGGGCTGAAAGAAAAATCGCTTGCGGCAATGCGCGCGGGAATAAAGAAAGTGTTGATTCCCGTTGATAATACGAAAGACCTTGCGGATATTCCCGAAAGCGTGAAAAACGGCGTGAAATTTATCCCCGTCGAAAACGTTTCGGAAGTTTTCAAAATCGCAATCGAAAGATAAGTTATGGAAATCAAAAATGCAAAATTCGTACAGTCGGTTTCAAACGGGAAAGTTATCCCGTCTTTCGACGCGCCCGAAATCGCAATTGCAGGGAAGTCCAACGTCGGGAAGTCGTCGTTTATCAACTTTATGGTAAATCAGAATAAACTTGCAAGGACGTCGGGAGATCCCGGCAGAACGCGCCTTGTGAACTTTTTTGAAATCAACGGCGGCGAATTTTACTTTGTGGATTTGCCGGGATACGGCTATGCAAAAGTCAGCAAGGAAGAGAAAGCAAAGTGGGGACCGATGATCGAAGGGTATCTTGAAAACGGCAAAAATCTTGTGCATGTTTTCGTACTTCTGGACATTCGCCACGACCCGACAAAGGACGATATGCAGATGATAAATTATCTTTTCCACTTCAATTTCCCGTTCTCGATAATCGCGACGAAAGCGGATAAACTTTCCAAAATGCAGCAGAAAAAAGCGTTGCAAAACATCGCGACAAAGGTCGGAATCGGGGTGGATAACATCTACGCCGTGTCGTCGAGCGAGAAAACCGGGAAAAGAGAAATCCTTGACAGAATCGTCCAAATCCTTGAAAATGTGCAATAAGTATTCTAAAAAACGCGCTTTTTCATAATATTTTCAAAAAAATCGACAAAATTTTTCAAAAATAAACGGACGCAACGAAAGCGTCCGTTTATTATTTGTCCGTCGGAAAATCGTTATCGTGTGAAAGTCGTGGGAAACAACGGCAGGTCAAACACTCCCGTGCAGACTTCCTGCGTATATGCCTGACAAGGCGGGATATAACAGTATCCGTACGACGGCACGAGAAGTTCGACTTCCGCCTCGGCTTTAAGGACTACCGTCACGCAGCAGGTGATTGAAAATCCGAGTCCTTCCGTCCACGCGCCTTGCGGGGACACCGCGTTCACGGTTGCCGCAATCTCGACGGGGATAACCGAGTTGTCGGGGAAGCACATTATGACGTCCTCGTTGACGACGATTTCCGCAGTGCCTTTTCCTTCGACGTTGTTTGCGTCAACGTAGATGACTTCGACGGGAATGGTTATCGTTGCCTGCACGCGCGAGTTGTGCGGGTTGTCGCCCGAAAGCGGGGTAACGATAAGGTTGGATATCGTGCCTGCCGACGACGTCGAAGCGGCTGACACAAAGGTCAACGGGGTGGTATAGTTTGCGGGCGTCGGATTCGTGATCGTGACGCCGTAGTCTTCAAGCGAAGTCTGGTTGATACACGCGTCGAAAACTTTTCTCACTTGTATGCAGGCGCGCTCGCACAGATTATGTAGCGGATTTCCGGAAATCGGTCCGGGCGTCCTGTCGGGTTTCAGGGTATTGCAAAACGACATTTTTACACCTCCAAAGCGTTTATACCTTATTTTATGTAAAGCGGATTTTTTTTGTGATATTTGCGTCATCGCTTGAAAAAAACATTATTATGTGATATAAGTAATATATATATTTTGTGTAGGTAAAAAGCGTGCGCGCAATCTTATAGTTATGAAAATTTTTGCGATTTCAGACCTTCATTTATCGTTTTCGTCGGATAAACCGATGGATATTTTCGGTACAATGTGGGAAAACCACTTTGAACAAATCGTCGAAGACTGGCAAAATAAGGTATCGGACGACGATATCGTGCTGCTTGCCGGCGATTTGTCGTGGGCGATGACTTTTGAAAACGCGCTTATCGACGTGAACGAAATCGAAAAATTGAAGGGCAAAAAAGTAATAATCCGCGGCAATCACGACTATTGGTGGCAAAGTTATACTAAAATGTATAAGATTTTTGCCGAGAAAAATATTTTTGCCATTCAGAACAACGCCTTACAATTCGGAAATTTCGTTTTTTGCGGTACGCGCGGCTGGACTCTGCCCGAATCGAACAAGACGCCCGAGGACGAAAAAGTCTTTAATCGCGAGGTCATAAGATACGAACTTTCCTTAAAGGAAGCGACAAAACTGAAAGGCGAAAACGACAAGATTATCGCCATGCTGCATTATCCCCCGTTCGAGCTTAATAACGCCGACACCGCGTTCACCGATTTGTCCGAAAAGTACGGGGTTGAAAAGGTGGTTTACGGGCACCTTCACGGTCGATACGGCAGGACGGAAATTCTGCACGAGAAAAACGGGGTGGAATATATCATGACGTCGTGCGACAAACTCGGCAACCGACTTTACAAAATCGACGAAAGCGAAGAATAATTTTTGACGATTACATAGAAACGTTTTTTTAATTGCAATTCCGAAATAGGGGTTGCTTTTTTTATGCAAGAAAAACAATATGGAAAAAATGCGAAAATCACCGTAAAATCGCTTGCACATTTTCAATGAACAGGGCATAATATGGGGGCAAACGAGAAAAAGTAGGGAACGCTGACCACCACTCCGATTTTTTGTCAATAGCAAAATTTTACTATTTATGTCGAAAATTTGCTATTCAAACGACGGATTTAAGAAATTTTAGAAATATTTTCTGAAAAAAATGAAAAAAATTTGTTAAAAGTGGTTGCAAGTGGTCAATCTATGTGCTATTATTAATCTACAAACATCTCAAAAGGAGGTAATTATGGCATACGTCGGAAAGTTCAATCATCAACTCGACCAGAAAAACCGTTTGCGTATCCCCGCTAAACTCAAAGCGGAGCTCGGTCAGAATTTTGCCATAGTTCGCGGAACAAGCGGTTGTTTGTTCATATACTCCGAAGAGCAGTTTGCAAACCTTTACGAAGAAAAGTCCAAAAACATTTCATTCGTTACCGAAGAGGGCAAAGAAGCCACCGACGCACTCCGCAGAATGGTTGCGACGATGTCGATTCCCGAAGAAGACAATCAGGGGCGTTTCGTACTTGACGCTTCTTTAAGGCGAATCGCGAAAATCCAAAAAGACGTCGTTTTCGTCGGAATGTTTGACAGAATCGAATTGTGGTCGGCAGAAACCTACAACGAACGCTTCAAGGATCTTGACGACGAAGAATACGATCAGTCGCTTGAACCCCTCGGAAAATTCGGATTCTGATGGAAGAGAATTTCAATCACGTTCCGGTACTCCTTAACGAGTGCATCGAAGGGCTGAACATAAAGCCCGACGGCGTTTACGTCGATTGCACGTTAGGCGGAGGCGGGCATAGCGGCGAAATCGCGAAAAGGCTCACGACGGGACGACTTATTTCTATTGACAAAGACGAAGACGCAATCGCGTATTCGAAAAAAAGGCTTGAAGCCTATAAAGACAAAATCACGTTTGTACACGATGATTTTAAGAACATTGAAAGCATACTGAAAAATCTATCCGTATCGTCAATCGACGGCGTACTTGCCGACCTTGGCGTGTCGAGTTATCAAATCGACGTCGCGGAACGCGGATTTTCTTATATGAAAGACGCGCCGCTCGATATGAGAATGGACAGAAGCCAATCTTTTTCGGCGTACGATGTGGTGAACGGATACGACGAAGAAAAACTGCAAAAAATCATTTTTTCTTACGGCGACGAAAGATTTGCGAGAAACATCGCGAAAAACATCGTCAAAGAACTGTCTCTTATACACATCTCCGAGCCCACGAGACC
>ENA-OZGY01000116-OZGY01000116.1-human-gut-metagenome-genome-assembly--contig:-NODE-116-length-9183-cov-4.243098_pt1 | contig 9183 bp, 9 predicted proteins | sample MGYA00245123_ERZ653671 | MGnify/ENA primary metagenome ERZ653671 (study PRJEB26926, sample SAMN06165335) | human gut metagenome | biome: ENVO:00009003; feature: ENVO:2100002; material: ENVO:00002003... | reverse complement strand
GTCGGCAGCGTCAGATGTGTATAAGAGACAGGGTAATATCGCCCGCTTCCTTCGCGACTTCCGTGCCCGAACCCATCGCGAAGCCAACGTCCGCCTTCTTCAGCGCGGGCGAGTCGTTCACGCCGTCGCCGGTCATGCCGACAACCAGATTCAGTTCCTGTGCGCAGCGCACCAGACGGCTCTTGTCCGTCGGCAGCGCACGGGACACCACGCGCAGATTCGGCAGTACCTTCTTGAGTTCGTCGTCGCTCAGTTCCGCCAGCTCCGCGCTCGTCAGGGCGACGTCGGTATTATGCTTGAGCAGACCTGCTTCCTTCGCGATGGCGACGGCGGTTTCCTTGCGGTCGCCCGTGACCATCACGACCTGAATGCCCGCCTCCTGCACTTCGCGGATGGCGTCAACCGCTTCCTTGCGCACGTTGTCGCGAATTGCCAGCACGCACACCAGCGTCAGGCTGTCGCCGTCCGCCGTATCGCCGTCGCACTTCGCCACGCCCAGCAGACGCATCGAGCGTCCCGCCTGTTCGTCCATGTACGTCATGAGGAAATTGCGCTCGGTCAGGGGCTTCACCGCGCCGTTTTCATCCAGATACGTCTGGCAGCGGGCAATAATGCGTTCCGGCGCGCCCTTGATGTAGGTAACAACCTTGCCATTATGGTTGATGGTGACGGTCGAATACTTCTTCGCGGAGTCAAAGGCGTTGAAGTTGCGCACATCCTCGCGCGCCACGTTTGCATCCACGCCCGCGTCAACCAGGAAGGACATCAGCGCGCGGTCGGTAGAGTTGCCGCCGATGATGCTGCCGTTGGAGTAGGAGGACGAGTTGTTCAGACCGATGCCGATCGTCACTTCGTCCTTGAGCGGCAGGGGGAGCTCCTTCATCGAGGAGAACTTGCGCACGTTGCCCGTCGCGACTTCCACGACGCTCAGCTTGCCCTCGGTAATCGTGCCGGTCTTGTCGGAGAAAAGCAGCGACAGCGAGCCGGCAGTTTCCAAACCGTTGATTTTGTGCACCAGCACGTTGTCCTTCGCCATGCGCATACTCTGATAGCTCAGCAGGATGCTGGTGAGCATCGGCAGCCCTTCCGGCACAGCGCAGACGATAATCGTTACCGCCACGGTAATGGCCTCGATGGACAGATTCACCCATTCCATAAAGGTATTGGGGATATTGCCGCCCAGCAGCGTCCGGGCAAACACGCCCACGACGATGGCAATCGCGCCGATATAGCCAAAGGTCGAAATCTGCTTGGCGAGCTTGGCCAGCTTGACCTGCAGGGGCGTTTCACGCGTATCCTCCTGCACTTCCAGCGCCAATTCGCCAAACAGCGTCTTATCGCCGACGACCTTGACTTCCATGTAGGCTTCGCCGCTGCACACCACCGTGCCGCGGTAGACATAGCAGCGGTTCAGCAGGTCCTTGGTGTTGTAGGCTTCGCCGCTTTCGTTGACGGTCTTGGTTGCTTCCTTGGTTTCGCCATTGAGCGTCGCCTGGTCAACCTTCACAAGCCCCTCGACAATCTCGCCGTCTGCGGAGATTTTGTCGCCCGCCTGCAAATACACCAAATCGCCCACCACGACTTCGCTGACGTGGATTTCCATCAGCTTGCCGTCACGCAGCACCTTCGCAACTTCCTTGGCTTCTTCCTCCGCCTTCAGTGCGGATGCTTTGCCTTCCTGCTGATTTTCGCTGATAGCAGACACGCCATTGGCAATCATGATAGCAATCAGAATGCCGACCGGCTCATACCAGTGTGCCTCGCCCATGAAGCACAGCACCACTTGGATGACCAGCGCCACGAGCAGAATCATAATCATCGGGTCTTTGAAGCCCTCAAGAATTTTCTTCCACAGCGGTTCCGGGGGAATTTGCGTGAGGGTATTCGCGCCGTGCTTTTGACGGCTTTCCTCCACTTGCTGTTTGTTCAGCCCCTGAAGATTCATTGTTCTTCCTCCACTTCGTTGGTTTCCGCACCCGATTGTGCGTTTTGTCAACCTTACATTTGCTATTTTACATCATATTTCCTTGCTTTGCAAGTCTCACCGGGTGCAAAAAAGCATCAAATACATCCAACTGTCGTTCTTTCCGTCGCAAAACCGCAAGCGACTGCATCAATAATACACTTTTCGCGCCCCAAAGCGCGCGGGGGCTGCGGTCACGGGCGTGAAATCCCCTGCTTGCGGGAAAGAACAGCTATGGTCGCAAGCCCAGCATCGTGGTCGCGCCCATCTGGCGCGACACAGCATAGATGGTGGATAGAGCAGCTTGGGGGCGCGTCTGAGGACGCGCGAAGTTTGGGCGCGGGACGCTTCGCTGCCGCGACTTTGCTTGTCTTCTTCCTTTGAGTAGGTTTGACGAGGAACAGTTGGGGCGTTGCCCCAAACCCTACCAGAGGCGCTGCCTCTGGACTCCGCAAGGGGAAATTTTCCCCTTGACCCCTCCGCGCGATTGAGTGGACTTCGCTTTCATGCCCCTTCCGCGTGTTTATCCTCTTTTCTTACCTATTATAAGTGATTCCCTCCGCCGTGACAACGGCATCCCACAGGGGCGGCACAGATGGCTTCTCCTTCGCAATCGTCAGCGCCTTACGAATCGCTTTTTCCGCCTCCTCCGCCTCCGCTTCATTCCTCGCATACAGCGTCGCCAGCGGCGTGTCCTCCGTCACTTCATCCCCCAGCCGCACATGCAGCACATACCCGACCGAGTAATCCAGCATATCCGACTTCTTCGCGCGGCCAGCACCCATCCGCTGCGCCGCCATGCCCAGCGCCGTCGTGTCCATCGCGCTTAGATAACCTGCCGTTTCCGCCCGCATCACACGCTTGACCGCTGCCTGCGGCAAAAGCGACAAATCCTCCACCACGCGCAGGTCGCCGCCCTGCGCGGCAATCATCTCCGCCAGCTTGCGCAGACCCGCGCCGGATGAAAGCGCGTTTTCCAGCATCGCCCGCGCTTCCGGCAAGGTTTTCGCCTTCTCTGCCAGCACCAGCATGTGGCTGCCCAGCAGCAGCGAAATCTCCAGCAAATCGCCCTGCGTCCGCCCTGCCAGCACGTCGATGGCGTCCTTGACTTCCAGCGCGTTGCCGATGTGCGTTCCCAGCGGCTGCGCCATGCTCGTGATGACCGCTACAACCGGCTTGCCCGCCAGCTTGCCGATGTCTACCATCGTCTGCGCCAGCGCCAGCGCGTCCGGCAGCGTCTCCATCAGCGCGCCCGAACCCGTCTTGACATCCAGCACAATGCCGTCCGCGCCCGACGCGAGTTTCTTGCTCATGATGGACGCGGCAATCAGCGGCAGCGAATCAACGGTGGATGTTACATCGCGCAGAGCATAGAGCGTCTTATCCGCCGGGGCGAGCGCCGCCGTCTGCCCGATGACCGCAAGGCCGATTTCCTGCACCTGCCGGATGAACCGATCTTCTGTCTCCTCCACGGACAGACCGGGGATGGATTCGAGCTTATCCAGCGTACCGCCGGTGTGCCCCAGCCCGCGCCCGCTCATCTTCGCCACCGGCACGCCGCACGCCGCCACCAGCGGCGCCAGAATCAGCGTCGTCGTATCGCCCACGCCGCCGGTGGAATGCTTGTCAATCTTCTTGCCCGGAATCGCAGACAGGTCACACACGTCGCCGCTGTCGCGCATGGCAAGCGTCAGGTCAGTGGTTTCCTGCGCGGTCATGCCGTTCAAGCGAATCGCCATCAGCAGCGCCGCCAGCTGATAATCCGGAATGGTCTTGTCCGCCGCCCCGCGCGCGAAAAAGGTGATTTCCTCGCGCGTCAGCGGCTGACCGAGTTTCTTCTTGGTGATAATATCCAGAATCTGCATACGCATCCTCCCTCCAAGGGAATGTTACGTCTCCATTATAGCATAGCCGGGGAGGAAAGAAAAGCCACCGCAGAAAATCTTCATCTGATTCTCATCAAAAACACAGAAAAAAGACTTTTCTTTCCGCGCTTTGTTGTGTATAATAGATGATGAAATGCGATGGCACATCGTCCGCCCGATGCTACGCCGCCGCAGGAAGGAGGCTTCGCTGTGAGTCAATTTGAAACCACCAAGCTGCACCCCATTCAGGAATCCGGCAATGAAGCGCAGGACATCCTGCTGTATGTCTACAACGCCCTGCAGGCCAAGGGCTATGACCCGATTACTCAGCTCGTCGGCTATATTATTTCCGGCGATCCGACGTATATCACCAGCTACAATTCTGCCCGCAGCATGATTTGCCGACTGGAACGCGACGAAATTCTGGAAGAGCTTGTGCGCTTCTACCTTGCTGGCCACACGCCCAAGCAGTCCTGACCGCTGGTTCTCTCCGCGACCCTCGCGGAGGTGTATTTGTTGACGCCTTTTTTGCGACACTGAATGGCAGCATCCCCGAACGACAAAAACAGGGCTGGTCTTTTCCGCATAAGCGGATGAGATCAGCCCCTTTTTTCTATGGATGATTATTCCTTTTCTGCCGCGTCGTCCGGTTCCCACACCAGCAGTTCGCCCGGCTGACAGTCCAGTTCGCGGCAGAGCGCATCGAGCAGCGCCATGCGAATTGCCTTCGCGTGACCGTTTTTGAGGATGGAGAGGTTCGGCAGCGCAATGTCGAGTCGCCTCGACAGTTCTGTCAGAGTCATTTTGCGGCGAGCAAGCATCACGTCCAGCTCAATGCGGATCACGGGGAAATTCCTCCTTTATCGTTTGCTTTCTTCTTATTATATGTCATGATGTTGCTGTTAGCAAGCCCCTTCCGGCGAAAAAAACGCCCGTGCTGGACTGCTGGTTTCCTTGAGCATCTCGTTCTCGCGCATATGCGAACATATGTTTACTGTTTTGGACAAAAGAAGTCCGGCAAAATTGTCGGAAGTGACGAATATACTTAAATGGTCGAAAATTCGCTTGACAAAATAACAGAACGGTGATATGCTTCATGTCGAAAGGGAACATTCGGTCGCAAGAACGAACGTTTTGAGAACGGATGTGTTCCTTTTCAAGAAACGAAAGGGGGGATGGATGTGATGAATGTGGTTGTGAGGGAGACGGGACCGCCCTATAAGTCTGATTTCTACAACTTCCGAAAATCTATAAAAATTAGGAGATTATATGAGCACTTGGATTGATGGTACTGTTGGCGGCGGCAAACTCTATTGCCGCAAGTCCCCTTCTACGAGCGCTGCCGCATGGGGACGTTTTGAAAATGGCACAAAAATTAAGGTCAGAGATGTTGAAGGTCATCCTGATTGGTATGAAACCTATTGGAATAACGATGTCAGTAAAGTTGGCTACGTTATTCGCAACTACGTTGATGCTATCGTAATGCCCGAAGACGTCAAACTTACTTTTTCCAGAGAGAACGCGGTTATCTATGCCGAAAAACACTCTGAAACAACTGATCCCGGAAAGCTCTGTTCGAATCGAAACAAAACTTTCGGAAGTGCAACCACCAATGACTGTGCGAACTTTGTTAGTCAATGCCTTTGTGCAGGGGGGATGCCCATGTTTAAGGGTTGGTCCTATCCTGTTTCCGGGATTCCATCTGGCTGGAAGAAAGCTTCCAAATGGAGTTTAACTGAAAGCGGCATGAATCAATTGCAAAGTAAGGGTTGGATTTCCCAAATTGAGCATACCGAAGTTAAACGCGGTGATATTATTTATACCTACAAGTCTTCTAATGCTGATGGCAAAAAGTACACCCATGTTACACTTGCCGTCTCTGACTACAAAAATGGTCATTGTGAAGTCTGTGGTCACACTTACAACCAGAACCATGTAAAGAAGGATCTTACTGCTTCAACTTGCAGATGTTATCACCCTGCAGATAATCTCATTGTTAATAGAACCGAACGCAGAGTTTTGCTTCCTCTTGAGGGTAATGGTGCAACTGTAATCGACCAGTAAACATAAAAAATCCTGTCAGAAACCAACTATCACGGTTTCTGGCAGGATTAATTTTCATTTTACATATACATCCTGTATAAACAGATAATTTCCCCGATAGTACACAATCATCCAGCCACTGTTCCAATCCTGCTGAATCACCTGCAAATTCTCCCCCTGATATACCTTGGCAACCGGCAATGTATCCGTATCCGGCAAAGTATACAGTGATGCACCTTCTTCCGGCGCCTCACAAATTGTCGATGTCAGCAAATCCGAAAAATGCAGTGGGACATCCGCAAATTGAAATTCACCCACTGCAAATTTCGCCCTTCCATGCATACGCACTTCATACTCGACCGTATACCCAATCGAATAATAGCAAGAGAGTTCAAATCCGCGATTTTGTGAAAACCGGATTGTGGTAGAACTCATTCCCGAATTGCTGTTTTCATGATAATACAGTTCCTCAAATGTTGATTCAAATTGAGTTCGTAGTGTCAGAATAAGTTCGTACTCTTTCCCCTCGGCATCCAGATAATCAAAATATACAGGGTATTCAGGTTCCGACAATGATACATTTTCGTCCATTGAAAAGTTTCGGATTGTTAATTCCGGACGAGTAAGTGCCTTGTCATTGCAAACATCTACTTTCCATTTCCCGCTGACCTTTTTGAGGATAATCAGCTGCATGGCATCATCTTTCCGTGCCACAACAGGATAAAGTTTTAGTTTTTTCAGAAAAGCGTTTGAGGACATTTTCGTATCCTCTTCTCGTGGATTTGGCTGATAGAGTGTCCAGCCCTTGCCAATCTCTTTTTCCACCACCTGAATCAGTGTCTTATTCGTCAGCTTGGTCATCCAATCCGATGATTCAGCAGTCGCATTTTCCGCCATCGCAACCGCACACGAAATTCCCCCCATCATCACCATCACCGCCAACAGCAGTCCCAGCAGCCGTTTCATCCGTTTCTCCTCCTCCGTTGCTTCGGGCTTTCCGCCCTGTTTGCTTCCATTATATCATCATCCGGCGGAAAAGGGAAGCGCAAAAAACGGCCAGGTCAGCCCTCGCCAAGCCGCCCGGTTGCTTCCTATTGTACCGAAAGCTATCCAAAGCAATTTTTGCAAGATTCCACCTAATATCTTGACTTCCATCTTTTGTCCGCCTATAATGTACATAAAAATAGGAGGGGATTTCTATGAAACGTGCGTTTCTTCTGCTGGTGCTTCTTTGCCTCTTGCCCATCCATGCGCTGGCACAGTTCATAACCGTTCCTGATGAAATCTACGAAGCCTTGCTGGCGGACGAGGTCATTTCGTCCTATGCTTCGACGAAGGAGGAACTGCTTCCCCTGATTACTACCCTTGAAGGCTGTGATGAAAACAATCAGGCGGAATGCGCAGTGATTGTTGCTCCGCCGGATGGCAATCCGGAGCTGCTGATGCTGGGAAAGGTCAACGGTCATTGGCAAATTACAACGCGCTCCAGTTCTGTGCTGCTGAATATCGACATTGAACCATTCCTTTATGAGGAAAGATATGCGGAAATTCAGCTCTACTATAGCTCTGAAGAGGATGAGCGCAACGGAGTACCACACGCCGTCCTGACGTTTCAGCGAGAGTGGGATGACAAAGCTGGTCTGCACTGGTATCTTACTTTGCTGACTTTTACCGACGCGAACGGATGGTGGGTGTACATTGAAGCTCCCCTGCGCAGCATCTATGTTGATGTGGCTACCAACTATAACGGTGGCATCAGTCAAAGGGTTTTTTACCGCGAAAGCACTGACATCACCTGTTTCAATCTCGACACCATCCTAAACGATGTTCTTACCGAAGCTGCAAAGACGAATGCCACCTTCTTGGATATTTCCATTCCCGACTGGCTGGTCGCCTATCCCGCCAGCGCATTGCAAAATGAAACATAACAACGCAAAGGCGGCTACAGGTCTTGTGCCTGTAGCCGCCTTCTATACTCTCTGCTATATTCATTCTTCCATTTTACAGTTTTCCGTCTCAATGAATAGGTAATTCCCCTGATAGTACACGATTGTCCAATCCAATTTCCACTTCTGCGGAATTGCTTCAATCGCGTCCCCGTCTGCCAGCGTGACAATCGGCTGAACATCCTGTTGTACCATGATGTACAGCCCTGCACCTTCTTCGCCGCAAGTAACAATCGCCGGAACGAGAAATTCCTGCATGGTTAGCGGACAGGTTGCTAAGTCAAAATCTTCCACACCAAAAGAATAGCGTTCCACAGGATATACCTCATAACTGAACCGGGAATAAGCTGGTGCATCAATTAGAAATTCCAGACCGCGGTCATAGTTCATGTTAATATACGTTGTTCCATAGCCTTCTACATAATGGGAAATCGTACCAAAAGACGATACATATCCATCGCCCAAATTCAGCATAAGATTCCATCTTTTTTGATTTTCATCCACAAAGTCAAAATAGATGTACGTCCAATCAGAGTTTCCATAAGGCATCGCAGAAAAGTTTTGCAACGTCCATCCGTCCCGCATCAAAGCGCGGTCGTTCTGCTCGCTTACTTTCCACAGGTCGCCCTGCCGCCTCAAAATCAGCAGCCGCAACTGATTACCCTTCTGCGCAACCACCGGGAGAAATCGCATTTCCTTCAAATTTGCTGCGGATGAAAAGTTTTCCTCTTCCTCCCGTCCGTTCGGCTGATAGAGCGTCCAGCCCTCGCCGATTTCGTCCTCCACAATCTGAATCAGCCGTTTGCTTTTCAGTTCGGTCAGCCAATCTGACACAATCGGGTTCGTGTTCTCCGCAACCGCACACGAAATTCCCCCCATCATCACCATCATCGCCAGCAGCAGTCCCAGCAGCCGTTTCATCCGTTTCTCCTCCTTCATTGCTTCGGGCTTTCCGCCCTGTTTGCTTCCATTATATCATCATCCGGATTCTTGACCCTTTCGCGCGATTGAGTTGGCTCCTTCTCCATGCTTTGCCCGCGTGTTTATCCTTTTTTTATCCAACCATTTCCGTGAGTGAAATCCATCCGCTCTCCACCTCATACCGTTCTGTCCCAACATACGCCTTCACGCGCACTCGATACAAACCCGCATTCACCAGCTTTCCCTGCGAATCCGTCCCATTCCAGCAGAACGTCGACCCCGGTGCACTCAGCTGCTCCGGGCGTGATGCCTGCCGTGACGACAATCGCCGCACCGTCTGGCCGGCTTCATCCTCAATCGTCACCGTCAGTTCGCATGGAACGCCGTGATACACCACAAAGGTCCTGTCTCTTATACACATCTCCGAGCCCACGAGACCTCTCTA
>ENA-OZGY01000109-OZGY01000109.1-human-gut-metagenome-genome-assembly--contig:-NODE-109-length-9428-cov-2.795263_pt1 | contig 9428 bp, 7 predicted proteins | sample MGYA00245123_ERZ653671 | MGnify/ENA primary metagenome ERZ653671 (study PRJEB26926, sample SAMN06165335) | human gut metagenome | biome: ENVO:00009003; feature: ENVO:2100002; material: ENVO:00002003... | reverse complement strand
CGAGATGTAGAGAGGTCTCGTGGGCTCGGAGATGTGTATAAGAGACAGACATAGAAGCGTGCACGGTCCGAGGCCGGATTGGTGTCGGTGTAGACGTCAAAGATAGTGGGGCTGATGCCCTGGCTGACAAAGAAGCTGATGGTCGCCGATGACGGATTGTTTGACGTGTCCCATACGCGCAGGGTCATCGTGTGGTTGCCCGGCTGCAGTTCGCTGCACGGGTAGGCGATTGTTCCGGCGGGGCTGCCGTCCTCGGCGGGGGTGAAGTAGCGCGACACGTCGGTGTGGCTGTCCGAGCCGTCGATGCGCACTGTCATCTGGTGGCCGATGCCGGCCGACGACAGATTGATGCCGACGTCGTCCTTGACCGACGCAATCAGCATCGGCGTCGGGTTGACGGCATCGCCGTCCTTGAACGACTCGTGGTTGAGATAGGCATACTCGATGACGGGCGGGACGGTGTCGACGTCAGCCGTCTCGTCATATCCGTAGACGTAGAAGTTGCGGTTGATGCCCGACGCGCGCCGTCCGTCGTCGGCAATGGCGATGATGTTGACGGCGGCGTTGCGGAAGTTCTGGGCGACATCCGACGGCATGGCTATCTTGGCCGTGAAGTTGCCGTTGGTGACGGTGGCGCGTCCGGTATAGAGCAGGTCGCCCTGCTGCTCGAAGGTGAGTTCCTTGCCGGGGTCCTTGTCGTCGCCGCGGCCGAGCGTGGTGACCGACTTCTCGGCGTCATAGAGCGACAGCTGGATGGTGCCGTTGAAGTCTTCGATAGGCTTGCCCTGCCAGTTGACGACACGCCCGGTCAGCGTGGCCTGCTGGTGGGCCATGATGATGGCCTGCTCCTCGTTGTCGGGGTCGACATCGACGCCGTTGATGGTGTCGACAAAGATGCGGTTGGCCGGCAGCGGCAGCCGTATGGCCGGGTCGCCGAACATGACGTAACGCAGACGGTTTGAGTCATTGATGGTCTGCACCGTGTTGTAGGTGTTGTTCTTGGCGTGGCGTATTATCTCGCCGATGGTGAACGGAGTCCCGTCGTCGTGCAACTGCATCATGGTGTAACCCACGCTTGCGGTCAGATTGCCGTTTGAGTTGATGTAGACAGGCCGCGTGGCGGTCACCGCCGCGATGACACCGCCGCCTTGCTGCAGCAGCATGGTCTCGGCGCCGCACTCCTCCGAACTGTCCCAGCGTCCGAAGTCGCAGGTGGCGGCGTAGAGGATGGGCAGGCGGGTGAGATAGAGGTTGTTGAGGTCCTCGGGCGTGAGCATCTTTTCCTCGGTCCAGCTTGTACGGCTGGCATGTCCGACATAGTTCCACCACATGACGCCCTCGTTGAGGCGCTTATACATGATGTCGCGTGCAATCTGGACAACGCCGTTGGTCTTTGGATAGGCGTCGACATAGACTTTGTTGACAAACAGTTCCTCGCCGTTGGGTGTGGAAATCATGTTGTTGATCATTTCTTCCGACTGGTCCATGTGGATGCCGCCGTTGCGGTCGTCGGCGAGCATCAGGATGTTGTTGACCCAGTCGCCGGCGGGCGGCTGCTGCATGTATCCGGTCAGTTTCTCGACATAGCGGTCGGCATCGGACGTGCTTGAGACAGGCAGGCGCCCGACACCGACGTTGAGGCGGTGGTTGGCCATGCGGTTGCCGGTGTTGTCCTCGAGCATGGCGATGATGTCGTCTGAACAGAACGAGGTGTTGTCGTTGGTGGCCACGTCGGTCTGCCAGATGGGTAATATCTCGGCCGAGACATTTTTCATGCCTGCGGTTTTCTTGCGGTGGTCAAAAGAGGGACGTCCTATCAGCATGCAGTGGCTGATTGTCCTGCCGTCGGGCGAGGCGAGGCCGCGGTCATAGAACATCTTGAGAATGCGGCGGAATGCGCCGACGTCGGGCGAACCCGATGAAAACTCATTGTAGACTTGGGATGTCGTCACGACATGGACTTTGAGCGAGTCGCTGGCGTTGCGGTGCAGGTCGGCTATCTTCTCGGCCTGGGCGCGCAGGGCGTCGACGGTGATGATGAGCATGTCGGGGACGTCGAGGGCATGGAGGTTCTGGTTGGTGACGGCGCCGACAAAACGCGGCGATTCAAAGCGCCCGTTCTCGTTCCAGGCCACATAGTCACGGTCGCCGTAATATTCGTTTACCCAGGCCCGCGTGTTGCTGACAGTGGCGGCGTCGACCTGGAAAATCTCGCTCGGGTCGGTGACGTCCCAGATGACGGTCGAGGCTGTGGCATTGTCAAGCCTGAGCCTGGTGGCGTCGGACGAGAACAGCAGATAGTTGTCAGAGGGCACCCGGAGTGAGCGCAGATAGTTGATGTCAACACGGTCGAGATGGGCCTTCTGCACCGAGTTGCCCGCCGGGTTGTGGGTGATGCCGAGCGTCAGACGGTTGCCGCTGACATTGAATGCCTTGCGCGACAGACAGGTGTCGCCATAGTTGTAGCTGCCCGACGTGCCGGGGACACGGTCGCGCTCGTCGCGGGGGAGCTGGGCATTGTTGACAGTGTAGGTGACATAGGTCGACTTGCTCGGAACGTTGGCAAAGAACCGGCAGCGCATCCATGCGTTGGGCGTCGCCGACGGGGTCTCGACAAGGTCGGGGAGGTTGAATGTCAGGGATTGGGAGGGGGTGAAGCGGAAATCTTCACCATAGAGGTCGTGGCCGGTCTCGTGGATGGTCACGAGATCCTGCTCATGCCAGAGCCTGGCGAGAAATGTCGTCGCGATGTCGTCACCCGACAGGTCGGTCAGGCCGCGGTCGTCGAGGCTTATCTCGCGCGGTGTCACGCCGACGTCGCTGAGGTAGTAGTAGCAGGCGTCGGTGTAGGGGTTTTTGACGCGCTCATACATCGTGATGCCGCTGCCGTTGTCGACCTTGGCCCATCCCTCAGGCCCGCGGCCGTAGAACAGAAGACCGCGCGAGGTCATGACCGACTGCACCTGGGGGACGTCGTCGACAAATGTCAGTTGGGTCATCATGTCGGGAATGCGCTGGCCTCCGTAGCCGAACACTTTGACCTTTGTCGGGTCGGAGAAGCCCCATGAGCGCAGGTCGGCGGTTGAGATTAGCTGCAGGCCGGTGGTTGACACGCTGATTTTGACCCAGCGCCCGGTGGCGAGCGCCGACGAGTCGGCATAGGTCGACAGCGGGAATGCATCGGCGAGTCCGGGCGACATGAATGTCAGCACGGCGATGACAATAGGGAGGAGTCGTGAGATAATATGTGGTAAATGACGGTTCATATCAAACTGAGAGAGTGCTATTAGTGCTTATAGATAACGTTAAAAGGGGCTCTTTATTGTGCTCTGAGCCATTCTTCCCACTGGCGTCTCGACCCGTTGAAGACGTTCAGGTCGACTTTTGACGGAACGCCGTTGACGTTGCCGCGGTGGCTGTATTGCCACAGGGTCCAGTCGATGTCGGCCGGAGGGTTGCTGAAGGTGCAGATCCACAGCGGATAGGAGTCGAGATGGCCGCGGATGAAACGGTCATAGCCGTCCTTGTTTGTGTAGAGCATCACCCGGTAGCCATGACGCTCGAGATAGTTGATGAGGCGCCGCAGATTGCTGACGATCGCCTCGGTGCTGTACTCGCGAGGATTGGTCCACTCCTCGATGTCGATGACTATCGGCAGGGCGAGGTCGCGGCCGCGCACGGTATTGAGCAGATTGAGCCCCTGCATGTAGCCCGGCGAGTCAAACCTGAAAAAGTGGTAGGCGCCCACCAGCAGGCCGGCGCGGCGGGCGCGGTCGACATTGCGGTGAAAGTTGCGGTCCTTGAAGCTGGTGCCTTCGGTCGCCTTGATGATGACAAACTTCAGGTCGCGGTCGGCGATGGCGCTCTCAAAGTCGATGCTGTCGCCGTTGTGGGCCGAGATATCGATGCCTGACACCGGGTAGAAGTCACTCGACGGCGTGGCCGACAGCGGATGCTCGGTGTCGGTCATCATGAGGTAGGCTGCTGCGGCAAGGATGCCGACGGCAACCACCGTCGCGATAATAGCCGGTGTGCGTGCCTTCATGCTCGGGGTGATGGTTGTCAACTGTTGATGGCCTGGGGGGCGCGCTCATAGACGTGGGCGGCGAGCGTGTCGGCCATCTGGATTATCGAGACCAGGGGATAGAGCTTGACGGCTGCGCGGAATGCATCGTTGTCGTCGGGCGAATTGACGCTCCTGCGCCCATGTGCCAGCGGATCGCACACATCTCGGCGTCGGTCAGTCCGACGCCCATCTTGAGCAGCATCGCCACCGACTTCTCTCCGTGACCAAGTGGCAGCGGCGAGACGGCATAGCCATACTCTGACTCGCCCATCTCCCGCCGTGAGTTGCGGCGTACAAAGTAGGTATCGGCTTTGCACACGTCATGGAGCAGCGACGCGATAATGATGCTCTCGTCCGACACCTTCTCAAACACGTCGGGGCGCACCGGTGCAAAAGCTTCTTTCAGCCGCTTGGCGGCATAGTAGACGTTGAGCGAGTGAATCATCAGGCCCCCCTCAAAGCTGCCGTGGTTCTTGGCCGAGGCTGCTGCCGGAGCAGTGAAAAATCCAAGGTCGTCGAGGTCCTTGACAATATCGTCGACATCCTCGAGTGTCGTCGACTTGAGCAAGGTGATAAATTCCTGTTTGCTATCGTAAAGTTCGTTCTTATCCATGTTGAATTGCAATTCGGGCTACAAAATTACCAAAATTTCGCGTGTCGGGCAATAGCGTATTAACTACAAAAAGGAATTTTCCTGCCCGGTCACAGCCTGTCACAATCAGGAAGCCGGGACCAGGCTGACTGTGTCGAAAAATGAGTCGAAAAAGAAACGACGGGGACATGTAACTTTTTTGTGATTAAAAATGTTTAAGAGTAGAAATATTGCTACCTTTGTGTTGTCTGACAAGAGCAATATGAACAGATACAAAGTAAAGGAGGTTATAAAGATGCTTGAAGAGGACGGCTGGGTGCTGATGACAATCAAAGGCGACCACCGGCAATACAAGCATCCGACAAAGAAAGGCAAAGTAACCGTAAGAGGAAAACCAAGTGAAACGCTTGATCAATTTTTACTCAACAGTATATGGAAACAGGCCGGATGGCGATAAGTCATACCCCCTTTTTCTGTAGAAATCAAATCACACTAATCGACACAAATCAGATATGGCAAACCACAAATTAACAATAGATGTAAGCTGGACCGGCAAAAATTTCTGCTGTGCCTGGTATGATGATGACGCAGGCGCAGTGGTCGCCACAGCAAAAACACTCGCAAAACTTAAAGAAGATTTTGCAGATTCTCTTAAGCTGCATATCGAGGGATGCGTAGCCGACGGCGATGAGCTGCCCCGTTATCTTGTTGACGGAGATTATGAATTAGAATTTAATCTTGATACGGCGGCTTTATTGCGTGATGCCGAGACATATACTACAATGGCGGCCATAAGCCGGGCTTCCGGCATAAACCAAAAGCAACTTTCGCACTATGCCAACGGCGTCAAGCAGCCTCGCCCTATGCAGCGGGCGAGGATTATTGCGGGACTCCATGCCATAGGGTCTCAAATAATGGCATTGTGTTAGAGTTTGATAGTAGATTTCCATATTTTAACCCAAAATTCAAGAGACATGAGAGACATTAAGATAGTGACCCCGATAGTCGCCAAGACCAACGACGAACTGACCGAGAACGAGCTGCGCCTCGTCACCAAGGCTCGCGAGGCCTCTCGCCGCGCCTATGCGCCTTACAGTCACTTCCACGTCGGTGCGGCCATCAAGCTTGACAACGGCGAGATTGTTGTCGGCAATAATCAGGAAAATGCCGCTTTCCCGTCGAGCCTGTGTGCCGAGCGTACCACCTGCTACTGGGCTCACGCCAATTTTCCCGACGCGACGTTTGAGTGCATCGCCATCGCGGCGCTCGACACCACGGGGATGGAAGTGAAGCAGCCCATCCCGCCCTGCGGCGCTTGCCGTCAGGCGTTGCTTGAGTATGAGAAGCTTGCGGGTCACGACGTGCCTGTCATTCTTGCCGGCCGTGACGAGGTTTATATCCTTCCGTCGGTCAAGTCGCTGATGCCGTTGTCGTTTACTGACTTTGAATGATATGAAATCAATCGTGAGGCTGGTCGCCACGGTGATTGCCGCGGCGATGACTGTGTGCGCCAGTGGCGCGGACGTGCGCTATGTGTTTTATTTCATCGGTGACGGCATGGGTTTGGGACATGTCATGACGGCCGAGAGCTACCGCCGCACGGTGTCAGGCAGCGACCGGCCGCTGCTGATGTTGCAGTTTCCGGTCACCTCAGTGGCCTCGACTTGGTCGGCATCGTCGCCGATAACCGACTCGGCCGCCGCCGGGACGGCGTTGGCGACCGGCTACAAGACCAATAACGGAATGCTTGGTGTCACGCCCGACTCGGCTGCTGTCACCTCGATTGCTGCAACGCTGCACGACGATGGATGGGGTGTCGGCATCGTGACGTCGGTTGCGGCCGATGATGCTACCCCGGCCGCGTTTTATGCCCATCAACCTTCGCGCAAGATGTTTTATGAGATAGGACTTGACGCGGCGGCCTCGGGATATGAGTTTATTGCCGGGTCAAATCTGCGCGGTGCCGACAGGACTGACCTGCTTGAGGTCCTTGCCGACAGTGCCGTGACCGTGGTGCGCGGACTCGACGGCCTTGACAGCGTGGCAACCCGCCGCGTGATGCTGGTCAGCGACGATGGCTATCTGAACAATAACATCGGTTATACAATCGATTCAGTCGAGGGACGCATGACGCTCCCGGCGATGACGAGGGCCTGCCTCAGTCACCTCGAGACGGTGTCGCCCGACCGTTTCTTCATGATGGTTGAGGGCGGTAACATTGACCATGCGGCGCATGGCAATGACGGTGGCGCGACCGTCAGGGAGATAATCAATTTCAACGAGGCGATCGCGGTGGCTTACGACTTCTACAAGGCTCATCCCGACGAGACACTCATTGTCGTCACGGCCGACCATGACACCGGAGGCATGTCGCTCGGCAATGCCTGGCGCAAGTATGCGGCCGACCTGTCATTGTTTGACCATCAGCGTGTCTCAAAGGAGGCGTTCTCCGACTGGTGCAAGGGCATACTGAAGTCGCGGCGTGACTTCAGCTGGGACGACATGCGCGACTATCTCAGGGCAAATTTTGGCTTTTGGGGGCCTGTGGCGCTGAGCGACGAGGAGACGGCGCGGCTGAAGGAGAAGTTTGACCGCACGTTTGAGTTGCGCAACAGTGTCGACCAGAAGACGCTCTACAACTCGTTCAACGCTTTTGCGGTCGAGGTTTTTGACATACTTAACTCCCACGCCGGCGTCGGGTTCACGACCACGAGTCATGCCGGCAATCTCGTTCCGGTCTATGCTGTCGGGGTCGGTGCCGACGCATTCAACGGACTTAATGACAACACGGAGATACCCGGCAAAATCTTGAAGGAATGCCTTGACCGCTGATGTCAGAAGCGCACGCCGACGGTGGCAAGCAGCGACTCCTGGGAGTTGAGGAACGTATAGTTTTTTGTGAAGTAGAAAAAGCCGTCAAAGCGGCCGTTGAGTGCGCAGAACAACTGCCGGTGGTTGTAGACGACTGCAAACGATGTGTGAAGATTGGTCGAGAACATGTCGCGGCGACCGTCGCTCGCGTCTTCAAACGAGTGTTTGTAGCCCAGCGAGGGCAGAAATGTCAGATTTATCAGCCAGCGGCGTGGCTTGAGCACCCAGTTGTGGGCATACCCGCCGAGGATGTTGTAGTCGCGGTAGTGGAAGTTGTAATAGTCGGTAGGCATCGGCAGATGCTGGAGCATCTCGTCGGGCAGGTGGCTGAAGTCGATTGAGATTTCCTGACGGGCTGTCGCGATGCCGGCTATCCATGTGCCTGCGCTCTTTAGCTGGTGCTTGGAGTAGCAGTAGGCGGCTGCATGGGAGTACTTGCGATGGTTGAAAAAGTAGTATAGTTTGGTCGTCAGTGACGTGTTTTTCACATTCTCAAGCGGCACCGAGATATGGGCGCCGTCCAGATAGTCACCAAATTTTTTTATCTTTACTCCGCCGGTGGTCGAGCTGTAGTTGATGTCGCCCGAAAATAGCGCGCAAGTGAAGTTGAAGTTGAAATTGTGGCGGTTGCCGCCGGTGTGATGTATGAGCTGGTTGGCGTTGAACATGTAGCCTACCGAGACGGCCATGAAGCAAAGATAGCCGCCGATGTCGGCGTTGATGTCGCTCATTAGCATCACGCTCGTGTTGCGCGGGAATATCATCATGTAGCTGTTGGCCCAGTTGTATGATTTCCACAGCAGTTTCCAGTTTTTGCCGGTCGGTTCGACATAGGTCGTGTCATATCGGTTGAAAGTGCGGTCTCCCCAGTTGTAGACATTGCGCAGGAAGCGCGGGAAACGCGGATAATATATGTTGGGGTCGTTGATGTGAAACTTGTTCTCGATCAGCTGGCCGATCCAACGTGTTGACGAGTGTGACACTGTGGCCGAGTCGATGTTGGCAAGTGCCTTTGTCTGGAGCGAATCGATGTCGGCTATGGCGCTGTCGACGACGCTCTCGACATCGGCATAGCACGACATGGTCATGACAGTGCATGTCATGACTGCTGCAATAAACCGCTTAAAATTCACAGACATCTCAGGGAATGTGGTCTTGTAGGCGCGCAAAGTTAGCTATTTAGCCCGTTATTCCCAAATTTTGGTCGCTCTGAGCCGGTAAAAAAGGTGAATGAAAGTGGGATATTGGCATTATATTTGTAACTTTGCAGCTTAATTGATAGTGTGTTTCAACAGATAATAATTCAAAATCAATATGTCACTTGACAATATCATTGCAATGGCGGTGTCACATGCCGTCAAAGAACTATACGGGGTAGACACGCCGGCCGACAAAATCCAGCTGTCGACTACCAAAAAGGAGTTTGAGGGCAATCTGACCGTCATGGTATTCCCATGGGTCAAGGCCGCCCGCAAATCGCCTGAACAGGTGGGCCGCGAGATCGGCGACTGGCTGGTCGACAACGAGCCCGCCGTCAGCCGCTACAATGTGATCAAGGGTTTCCTCAACATTGTCATCGAGCCGACGTTCTGGAACTCGGTCCTCGCCCACATCGAGAGCACTCCCGACTATGGCATCACTCCGGTCACCGAGGACTCTCCGCTGGTGATGGTCGAGTATTCGTCGCCCAACACCAACAAGCCTCTCCATCTGGGCCATGTCCGCAACAACCTGCTGGGCTATAGTCTGTCGCGCATCCTCGCCGCGTGCGGCAACCGTGTCATCAAGACCAACATAGTCAATGACCGCGGCATCCACATCTGCAAGTCGATGATTGCCTGGCAGAAGTCTGTCTCTTATACACATCTCCGAGCCCACGAGACCTCTCTACATCTCGTA
>ENA-OZGY01000105-OZGY01000105.1-human-gut-metagenome-genome-assembly--contig:-NODE-105-length-9483-cov-4.404434_pt1 | contig 9483 bp, 5 predicted proteins | sample MGYA00245123_ERZ653671 | MGnify/ENA primary metagenome ERZ653671 (study PRJEB26926, sample SAMN06165335) | human gut metagenome | biome: ENVO:00009003; feature: ENVO:2100002; material: ENVO:00002003... | reverse complement strand
ACGAGATGTAGAGAGGTCTCGTGGGCTCGGAGATGTGTATAAGAGACAGACGGTAGAGAACAAGCAGAAGTTTATTTCTCAGATTATGACCAGCAAGAGTCCCGTCCGCTCCTGCGATGACGTGGACGAAACGGCGCTGTCCTACGCGGAAATCAAGGCGCTGTGTGCCGGCGACCCGCGCATCAAGGAAAAAATGGTGCGCCCGTAAGGGTGTATATCAAAATCCGCCTTTAGCAAGCGGTAGGTAAAGATATCAAGAAAGGAAGGTGAAAGAAGTAAACCTATCATCCCACAACTTATCCGGATGGGGAAACCCAATGGGGAGTGTAGCATGTTGTTATCCGGAAGGATGGGTGTGCAGCGGTATATACAGCATCCAAAGAACCGATGGACATGGGGATGAAAATTTGCGTATGAGGATGAAAGCTTGATTGCCTGATACGATAGCCGGAGCTTGGGGACATCTTGCCCTCCGTAGGAAAGATGCTGAAACCTACGGTGCTTCGATAGCCGTTCTTCCATTTTGGATGGCTATGTGATATCCGAAGCAAAGTAACTTCAAGACAGAAGTAAACGGCGAAAGTCGCATCCGACAACGCAAAACGCTATATTGATATACGCTACCGGGGATGACCTAAACCCCGTAAGGGGCATGGTTACACAGCTCCCATAGTAGTCCGAGGACTCTGAATTAACAGAGATGGCCGTAAAAACGGAAGCGGGAAAACCGCCTACATGGCAAAGGGGAGCAGTTTACCTTTTTAATACAAACAGAAAGGATGGTGCGTGAGGCACTATGAGAAATCCGATTGATGTATTGAATAGTCTAAGCGATAAAGCAAAAGACCCAACGTACAGATATGAGAGATTGTATCGAAATCTGTATAACCCGGAGTTCTATCTTCTGGCCTACAAGAATGTATACGCTAATGATGGAAGTATGACACCGGGAATGGATGGCAACACCATTGACGGCATGAGCAGCAGAAGGATTGAAGGGATCATTGCATCCCTGAAAGACAAAAGCTATCAGCCGCACCCTGCACGTCGGGAATACATCCCGAAGAAGAACAGTGATAAAAAACGGCCACTGGGAATCCCATCGGCCAATGATAAACTGGTGCAGGAAGTTGTCCGAATGATACTGGAAAGCATCTATGAACCTACCTTTTCAGAAAACTCACATGGCTTTCGTCCTCGTAGAAGTTGCCATACGGCTCTGCTGCATCTGCAGCGCACTTTCACTGGGACGAAATGGTTTGTGGAAGGCGACATCAAAGCCTGTTTCGATTGTTTTGACCATCATGTGCTGATCGATATCTTACGCCGACGCATCAAGGATGAAGCCTTCATCGCTCTGATGTGGAAGTTCCTGAAAGCTGGATATATGGAGCAGTGGAAATTCCATATGACCTATTCAGGCACACCGCAGGGCTCAGGTATCAGTCCAATCCTTGCGAATATCTATTTGAACGAGCTGGACAAGCATATTGAGGAGTACAAAAAGCAATTCGACAGGGGAAGTTCCTCACACAGAAAAGCAAACCCCGAATATGAGCGTATGAACGGTTTGGTCAAAAGAACGAGACGTAAATATGCAAGGATTTGGGACACGCTCAATGAACAGGAACAGAGAGAATGTGCCCGCCACATCCGTTCGTTGAAAGCAAGTGCTCGGCAACTACCGCATTGCGAAGTATTCGATGAGGGATATAAAAGTCTGCAATACATCCGATATGCTGATGACTTTATCATCGGAATGATTGGGAATAAAGCAGACGCCGAAGCTCTCAAAGGCGATCTTGCCATATTTTTGAAAGAAAAATTAGGTTTAACTCTCTCAGCAGAAAAGACGAAAATCACCCACACATCAGAATGTGCCCGTTTTCTTGGCTATGATATCAAGGTGTCTCGGTCTCAGGAAACAAAAAAGCTGAAAAACGGAACAAAGTCCCGTGTGTACTCAGCGGTGGTAAAACTCTATACGCCATTTGATAAAACGATGGCGAAGCTGCTGGAAGTAGGAGGAATCCGTATCAAGAAGGATACCAATGGTAAAGAACGTTGGAAGGCCATCCACAGGAAGAAACTCATTAACCGTTCGGACATTGAGATCCTAAGCAAGTACAACAGCGAGGTAAGAGGCTTGGCTAATTACTACTCGCTGGCGTGCAATCCCATAAGAATGGCTCATTTCTCAAGCCTGATGAAGTATAGCATGCTCAAAACCTTTGCTGCGAAATATCGTACAAAGACCTCAAAGATCAAAGCTCGATATCTGAAAAAGGGCATTTTCACAGTCCCTTATATGACGAAAGCTGGGCCGAAAGAGTGTGTGTACTACAACGAAGGATTCGAGAGACGAAAAGAGCCGCTATTTGGACAGGTTGACATGCAAGCAACCTACAAAAAATATGCAAAGCCCAGCAGCCTGATTTGCAAGTTACGCGCAAAAACATGCGAACTATGCGGAACAACCTGCGATGATATCGAGATTCACCAGGTTAAGCGGTTGAAAGACCTCACAGGAAATGCTGAATGGGAACAGGTAATGCGGTCACGTCACCGCAGAACACTTGCTGTTTGTCCGAACTGCCATGAGATGATTCACCGGTCTAATAAATCGCAAGATGATGGTAAACGGCGAGCCGTGTGCGCCGAGAGGTGCCTGCACGGTTCTGGAGGGAGTCAGTAATGCTGGCTTACCTCATGATTTGGATGTGGATGTTGCGAGGCTGAAGCTGATGAAGGCCGATCATCTGAGCCAGCGCTATGCTCTGGAGGATCAAATTCTGAAGGAGTTTCCGCAGAAAATCAAATCGTTGGAGCAGCGCATTGAGGGCTATCGTGCGGATATTGACCAGCGAAAAAGAAATACCGAGCCCAACGAGGACGGCTTCTCTCCGATGTTTATGCCGGGCGGCACGGTAAGAGAAAAGAAGGCCGCCGGCGATGCTATTCTCGGGCTTTGCAAGTCCATGACAAGCCCCGATCCGATTCCCATCGGCCAGTACAGAGGCTTCGATATGGAACTGTCCTTCGACACCTTCAGCCGGGAATATAAGATCACACTGATTCATCAGCTGCGGCATACGGTCACGCTGGGCACGGACATCTTCGGCAATATTCAGCGACTGGATAACACCCTCGGCGCTTTTGAGGAACGGATGGCGGCGTGTGCCGAACAGCTGGAGAATACACGGGTTCAGCTTGAAAACGCAAAGGCTGAGGTACATAAGCCATTCTCCCAGGAGGAAGAACTGAAAGCCAAATCGGAACGGCTAAATGAACTGAATGCGATGCTCAATCTCGACAAAAGAGAGAACGAGATCGTTGACGGTGAGCGAGCCGATGAAGAACCGAGCCGCTCCAGCGATGACAGGGAACGATGAAATCATTCGCACATTTGCAGCACGGCACTTCCGCCACTACAATGAAGACAGATCAAAGGACGGAGGTGCCTGATATGTTCAGACGCAAAAATGATAAACGAATTGTTGAGCTAAATCTGGAAGAGCTCCGGCTCGCTAAATATGCGCTCCTGGGGGTCCGAAACAAGCTGGTCGCGCAGGGCAAACCGACTGAAGACGTCAATGAGCTGTTACTGAAAATCATGAAGTAACCAATGATAGCCGCAAGGAATCAAAACCTTGCGGCTATCATAAACTAAGGAGGTCGATAATCTAAAAATGTGTGCGGAGAGACTTCCGTTCGCCCATGAAATGTGCAGAGCGGATTGACAATCGCCCATGTTTTGTGTATAATGAAGCAGGAAACTCATGCTGGAGAGTGATTCAGATGTATTTGAAAAGAAAAGTAGATGTTTTCTTAGAGGAATGGAAAGCAGATAAAAACAGAAAGCCACTTATTGTCAAGGGGAGCCGTCAAATAGGCAAAACGGAGTCGATTCTGCATTTTGCTGCCAATCATTATGAAAATGTGATCGAGATCAATTTTGTCCGTGACGAGAAATACAAGGGAATCATCGCGGACGGATATGAAGCCGCTGACATTATCAAGAACATTTCACTCATTGACCCGACAAAGAAGTTTGTGCCCGAAAAGACGCTGATCTTCTTCGACGAGATTACGGAGTTTCCGGAAATTGCAACATCGCTCAAGTTCTTCTGCATAGATGGGCGGTTTGATGTGATTTGCAGTGGGTCAATGCTGGGAGTCAATTACAAGAGGATCGAAAGCAACAGCGTAGGGTATAAAAAAGACTATGAGATGTTTTCGATGGATTTCGAGGAGTTCTTGTGGGCAAAGGGCTATGGAGATGACACGGTAGAAAAACTGCTTTCCCATATGAAGAAATTCAATCCTTTTAGCGAGTTGGAGATGAATGTCTTCCATTCGCTGTTTCTGGATTACAATATCCTTGGCGGAATGCCTGCTGTCGTCGCGGAGTATATCGAGCGAAACACCTTTGAGGGATCGCTTGATACGCAGAAGCAGCTCATAGCGGACTATAAAGAAGATATTCGCAAATATGCTACCGGAATCGATCAAACAAGAATTATCAATGTGTTCAACCGGGTCGCGCCGCAGCTTGCAAGGGAAAACAAAAAATTCCAGATTTCCAAGGTGGCATCCGGCGCAAGATTCCGGGATTATCGAGGATGCGCGGAGTGGCTTTCGGATGCAGGTATGGTCAACATCTGTTACTGCATGGAGTTTCCAGAACTGCCATTGGGAGGTAATTACGAACCTGACACATTCAAGCTGTATTTTGCGGATACGGGTCTTCTGGTATCCATGCTGGATGATGAATCGCAGGAGGATTTAAGAGCCAATAAGAACCTGGGTGTTTATAAGGGAGCCCTCTATGAGAACATGGTAGGAGAAGCTCTCATCAAGCAAGGATATAAGCTGTTCTATTACAAAAAAGAGGATTCCACGCTGGAAGCCGATTTCTTCATTCGTTCAACCGCATCCTTGATTCCTGTTGAAGTAAAGGCGAAAAGTGGACGGGCAAAATCAATGAAAACATTGATTGCCTCTGATCACTACCCGGATATCAGATATGGGATTAAGCTGTCAAAGAACAATATCGGGCATGAGGATAGGATATACACCTTCCCGTACTTCTGTGCATTCCTGCTGAAAAGATTTATGGCTGGTTTTCACGCTGAAGAAGAAGTGGAATAACAAAGACAGCATGGGGAACATACAGCAGAAAAATCCGGTAAAAGTTCCCTGCAAAACGGAATACAACCTGATTCGACCGTTCATTGAAAAAGTGGACGGTCTTTCTTTTTGTCAAGGTTCACTTCCGTTGAGAACTTGGCTAAAAATAAGTTCAACTTCTCAATTGAAATGCTACATAGCCGCCGGTGATTCCCTCATCGGCGGCTAAATCTTTATGAAGGAGGAAACCAAATGACAAACGAAGAACTGAACACCGCTTTATATAAGAAGGTGTTCGCAGAACAGGAGCAGTATGTTAAATGTCGGGATGAATTGGCTGGGGCAAGCAATGTCGCTGTTTTCGACTGGGGCGGCGGCACACTGGACATCAGCTTGATTTCTATCGAAAACAGAGAAGTATCAGAACTTGCAGTTGCAGGGATGCGTCTTGGCGGCAATGATATTGACCAGATGCTCGCACGCCATATCCATGCGAAAATAATGCGGCAGGTATCGACGGCATGTCCTTTTGATGACTTATCCCCGAAAGAACGCGACGGCCTTCTTGACCGTGCAGAGGCAGCAAAAAAACGCTTGTCCTCCGATGAATCTGCGCCTGTGATGCTGATAAAATACGCGGGAAGACCCACTGTACGAGAAAATGTGACATTGGATGAATTTTCAAAGCTGATTGATGCAAAAGTCAACGAAGCAATTCAGCTGCTTTTTTCGGCAGCGGATAAAGCAGGGGTCGCGCTGGGGCAGATGGATGCCATCTTAATGGTGGGCGGAAGTTGTGAAATGCAGGCGATTTACCAACGTATCGAAGAGATAGGGGAAGAGTATCACCTTGCCGTTTGCCGCCCGGAGCGTGTACAATGGTCTGTGGCTGGCGGAGCAGCAATTTTGTGCGAGAAAGAGCCGGTCTATAAGCTTTGCAGCGCTTTTGGCGTTTTGCTTTCTGATGATTCCTTTTATCCGGTATTTTTACCCGGACAGGAAGCACCCTGCAAATCGCATGAGTTAGGCGAACTGCGAACTTCGCAGCTAATAACTTCTTATGGTGTGGGGACAATAGTCGATTTCAAAGAAGAAACCGCTATTATTGGTGGAGCTGATGACTGGAAACCGGCGGATGGAGATGACCCACGAATCTTATACTGTCACAGCTTGGAAAAGCTGCTACAGCGTGCTTACTTCGTAAAGCCTAAGTATGATAAGAAAAATCAAGCAATCTATGAAAAATCGTATAGTCGTGACATTCGTGCATATCGTTTCCCTGAAATTTTGTATTGTCCAGCATGTACATATCTGTGGAAGGACAAGCAGCTGGCTGGCTTGCAGAAAGGAGAACTGCGCTGTCCAGAATGAAACCATAGATTGGTTCCTTCACGTTTTATTGTTGCATGCCGTCATGGTCATATCGACGACTTTCCGTATTCACGATGGGTTCACCGAGGTGCCGCGTGTGAAAAAAATCAGGGAGGGGAACCTGAACGATTAAAGCTGTTCAATATTAATGGGCGAACAAACTTGGGCAGTCTGATGGTATCCTGTGAACTGTGTGGAAAAACACGCAGTATGCAAGAAGCGTTCGTTCCAGGGGCATTAGCAGCCGTGTATAAATGCGCTGGCCGCCAACCGTGGTTGGAACACGACGCTGATTCGCCATGCACAGAGAATGCTGTTGCTCGAATGAGAACATCCGCTGGTGTCTATATGCCCGTAAATATTAGCGCGCTGAACATTCCACCGTGGAGTACACAGGTCAACAAAATTCTATTTCGACATCTCGATGCGATGGAAGGAAAGAGTGATGAAGCGCTGCAATCCTATATAGAACGAAAAATCCACCCGTATCTTCCGAAAATCTCAAACAAACAGATTCTGGATGCTTACCGCGTGCTGTGCACAGAACAGAACAAGCCGCATCCTGCGTCGCTCAGAGAACTATATGAGGAAGAATACCGCGCACTTTGTGAAGAAACGGAAGATGAAAATGCGGATTTCAGTTCCAGACGAATTTCTCCTCCGAAAAAGTATCATATGCTGCTGGATAGTGTCACGGCAGTTGATTGCCTGACAGAAATTGTGACAATGGTTGGATTTACACGTTTGCAAGGCTGGGATGGAGACATGAATAGCCCTTGCTTAGCACCAATTATTTCACGAAAGCAGCAACAATGGCTTCCGGCAATTGATATGCATGGTGAGGGAATTTCTATTCGGTTAAATGAAGAGAGAGTTTCAGATTGGGAAAAGCAAAACCAGCATATCTACCAGTTAATGATGGAGCGGATTCAAGAAAACAAAATCCACTGTGAAAATGCTTCGCCAAGGTATGTGCTGCTTCATACTTTTTCGCACTTATTGATTCGTTCGCTTGCAAAAATGTGCGGTTATCAATCGGCATCACTGAAAGAAAGAATTTATTCAACATATCCCAGCGGCGAGAATATGGCAGGGATTTTAATTTACACAGCTTCTTCTGATGTGGAGGGCAGCCTTGGCGGTCTTGCTGCGCAGGGTAAATCGGAGTATTTGGAGAAGATAATTGATGACTTGCTTGATGAGGCGGAATGGTGCTCTGGCGACCCGCTTTGCATGACATCAACGGGTATCAATGGACAGGGGTTATATGGGCTTAACTATGCCGCATGCCATCAATGCACATTATTGCCTGAGACTTCTTGTACTATGCGCAATCTTCTGCTTGACAGGGCTGCGCTGATTGGGAGGACAGAAGATGGTACGGTTGGGTTCTTTATATTATAAGGCGAGCTTTTGTATTTCAAGCGACGAGAGCATTCTCCACAAAATTCGACATTTCACCTTGCAGAATGTCTGTAAGTGTGGTAAAATACACACGACGTAACGAATTATGCCATTTTAGGCGATGCTATCAGCAAGGGAGCGCACCATGATTATTAAGTGCAAGATGTGCGGCGGGGACATTGACTTCATTCCGGGCGCGACGTACGGGACGTGCGAGTACTGCGGCAGCACGTCGACGATTCCGCAGGCGGAGGACGAGAACAAGCTGAACCGCTACAACCGCGCGAATCACTTCCGGCGGCAGTGCGAGTTCGACAAGGCGGTTGCGGCGTACGAGAAAATTCTGGAGCAGGACGACACGGATGCCGAGGCGCACTGGGGCGCGGTCATCAGCCGATTCGGCATTGAGTACGTTGAAGATCCGGCAACGCATCAGCGAATCCCAACGTGCCATCGCGTGCAGGTGGCGTCGATTCTGACGGACGAGGATTATCTCGCGGCGGTGGAGAACGCGCCGGATGAGGAGAGCCGCCGCATCTATCAGGAGGAAGCGGCGCGGATTGCAGAAATCCAGAAGGGAATTCTGGCGATTTCCGCCAACGAGAAGCCGTATGACGTGTTCATCTGCTACAAGGAGACGGACGAGAACGGTCAGCGGACGCGCGACAGCCAATGGGCGCAGGATGTCTATTATGGGCTGACCGAGCAGGGGTTGAAGGTGTTCTTCAGCCGCATCACGCTGGAGGACAAGTTAGGTCAGCAGTACGAGCCGTACATCTTCGCGGCGCTAAACAGCGCGAAGGTGATGGTCGTTATCGGCAGCCGTCCGGAGTACTTTAACGCCGTGTGGGTGAAAAACGAGTGGAGCCGCTATCTGTCGCTGATGAAGCACGACCACAAGCGGCTGCTGATTCCGTGCTATCGGGATATGGATCCGTACGACCTGCCGGAAGAACTGTCGATGCTGCAAAGTCAGGACATGAGCAAAATCGGCTTTATGCAGGACTTGCTGCGCGGGATTCAGAAGGTGATGCAGCAGCCGACGAGCGCGCCGCAGGTGGTGCGCGTGGAGACTGCAACGGCGGAAACCAATGCGCCGGGTGTGACGAGCCTGCTCAAGCGTGCCGCGCTGTTCCTGGAGGACGGCGACACCGCGAGTGCGCGCGAATACTACGACCGCGTGCTGGACATTGACCCGGAGTGCGCCGAAGCCTACATGGGCAAGGTGTGCGCTGAAACGGGCTGCCGCAAGGAAAGCGACCTTGGCGCGCTGAATTACTGCGTGGACATGCGCGGCGACTGGCAGAAGGCGGTTCGCTTTGCGTCGGCGGGGCAGAAGCAGAAATACGAGGGCTATATGGCGAGCGTCCGGGCGCGGGTGGAGGAGCACTGCCACGAACTGGCGATTGACTGCGCCTGTGCGGTGGCGGCCGGAGATGCAGAACGCTGCGAGATGGAAAGGGTACAGGAGGCTTATCAAAAAAACTGCCTAATGCTTGGAAATGAGAATACAGACTATGAAAGTACACCTGTCTCTTATACACATCTCCGAGCCCACGAGACCTCTCTACATCTCGT
>ENA-OZGY01000088-OZGY01000088.1-human-gut-metagenome-genome-assembly--contig:-NODE-88-length-10093-cov-4.618649_pt1 | contig 10093 bp, 10 predicted proteins | sample MGYA00245123_ERZ653671 | MGnify/ENA primary metagenome ERZ653671 (study PRJEB26926, sample SAMN06165335) | human gut metagenome | biome: ENVO:00009003; feature: ENVO:2100002; material: ENVO:00002003... | reverse complement strand
TTAGACAGTTCATATTGATAGACGTAGTTTTCCCCGGCGGTGGTCGGGCTTTTTTTGATGTGTCAATGACCGTCGGATTTTGTCGATATGGTATGTGCTTCATGGCGGCTACCTCCTTTTAGCCGCCGCTTTTAACAGTGATACCGCGTCATTTCATTAGAAGATAAAAAGAAACGGCGGCTTTGATTTTTCAAAGCTGCTGCGGAAATCAAAGAACGACAAGCAACAGTTCTGATTTTGCTCCAATATGGTTATTAGGGGCACAAATTAAAATCAAAAAAGAGCCGATAACAGCAGTATTTCAAACTGCATATTATCGGCTCTGCGTCTGTGCGTCTGGCTCTTTTAATTAAATTATTTCTGTTGTTTTTTGGCTTTATTATATGTATTAGCTAACTGTCCACAAGCTGCTTTAATCTCTCTACCATGAGAAACTCTCATGGTAACTTCAAGTCCTGTTTGCTCTAATTGATGTTTGAACGCAACCATTTCTTGTTTTTGTGGTGCTCTAATTTTTGAATTACTCGTCGGGTTGTATTGCAGCACGTTAATCATAACATTTTTGCCCTTAAACCATTTTGCAAGTTGCCTTATATCTGAGGAACGGTCATTTATACCTGGTAAAAGCAAATACGCAAATACCACTTTTCGATTATGCCTTTGAGAATAGGACAATGCTTGCTTAACAACATCTTCAATAGCGTACATGTGCATATGAGGAATGATACAGTTTCTCGCAGCCTGTGTTGCTGCATGTAAAGATATTGTCAACTGAATTTTTAGATGTTCTTCGCGCAATTTTTTTAATTGATTAACTGGACCAACTGTTGATACGGTAATGCCGTCGGTTGGAAAGTTAAGTCCATTTCTATCTCGAAGAATATGGATTGCTGCAATCAAGTTGTCGTAATTGAATAAAGGTTCTCCCATTCCCATAAAAACGATACGATTTACTTTTTGACGTATCAATACAACCTGCTGCACAATTTCAGACGGTGTTAGATTACGAACAAAACCATTGCGTCCGGACTCACAAAAAATACAGCCAACAGAACAACCAACTTGCGTACTTACGCAAACAGTCCCACCATCTCGCCGTTTAATAAAAACCGTTTCAATATACCTGTTATCTTTCAATTCATAAACATACTTTTCAGTATCGCTACTTTTATAGACTTTTTTTGTTGATATTGATAGATTTTCTTTGTGAAATGGCTGTTTATACAATTCCGTATATAAGGCTCTTGCTTTATCCTCTCCAATTACTTCCGACATTTCTTTGTAAGTAAATCCGTATGGGTCATTCAATATTTCCGTAGGTGTACTTTTAGGTAAGTGTTTCATTTAAATATCCTTCCTTTTCAAAATTAAAAAGTTTGTTTTTCAGAGTTTTTGATTATGATTTCTAGTTTTTCAACATCAACGATATGCGTTAATTTACATTTAGGGCAGAAAAGAGGAAAATTTCTTAATACCGTATTATAAAATACTTGAACCCTCGTCTTTCCGTTACAAATTGGACATTTTATCCAATATTTTTCAAGCATAATATTTCTCCTTTTGCGCAAAAAAATGCAGGTCAATTCTCAACATGAGCATTGACCTGCATTTATACATATAATACTACAACAAAATTAAGGCATAGTTTTTATACTATGTCTATACGTCGTTAGTTTTGTTGTATAGCATACGCAAAATAAGCATGACAAAAAAGCCCATATTGAAAATGGGAAAAATCTTTTTTGATTTCAATGCTTATCGAATACGCATGCTATGTAACATAAACAATTCCTCCTTTTAATAATACTATACAAAAAAAGCGGCTAATTGTCAACATATACATATGAATTATTTTGGCTAACTGATTGAATTGTGTAGACATATCCAAGAAGAAAGGGGAACAGTAAAATGTAACAGGGTGAATAACTATGGCAAAAAGACCAGTACCACGATACGACTTTAAGGCTTTTGGGGCAGCGATAAAGGCAGCGCGTGAGGGATGCAAGGAGAGCCGCAAGAAAGTAGGCGACGAAATGTTTATCTCGCCGCGCTACCTTGCGAACATTGAGAACAAGGGGCAGCACCCAAGTTTACAGATTTTCTTTGAGCTTATGCTCCGCTACAATATATCCGTAGACCAGTTTCTTTTGGAAACGCCGCCAGAGAAGAACACGCAGCGGCGGCAGCTTGACGCGCTTCTTGACGGTATGAGCGATACAGGCATACGGATTGTGAGCGCAACGGCAAAGGAGATAGCGGAAGTCGAAACAGAGGGCAGATAAGAAGTGTCCGTCAGAATTGAATAAGGTTTAGAGAGCGTTGTAATCTTTTTTTGAGGATTGCAGCGTTTTTCTTTTGCGGAAGTTTGGCAAAACCGGGCATAGCTCCGTAGTAAGGCATAAGGGATAAAAACATTCGTAGCAAGCATAGGAAGCGGGTACCCACTTCCGTATTTTCGCCCTCCCGCGCTGCGGCGCGTCGGTTGAAAATTGCTTGTTGGGAAGTGTCCCAAACCCTCGGAACGGAAAGGAAAGGAGCGAATACATGAACGGACGCAAAAGAACGGTGCAAATCAAATTCAGAGTGACGGAAGCGGAACGGGATTTAATACTGGAAAAAATGAAGCTCGTACCCACCCGGAACATGGCGGCGTATCTGCGGAAGATTGCCATTGACGGGTATATCATTCAGATAGACCACGCCGATATAAAGGCAATGACCGCAGAGATACAGAAAATCGGTGTCAACGTCAACCAGATAGCACGCCGCGTAAACGCGACGGGGAACGCATACCAAGAGGACATAGAGGAAATAAAGGGGGTGCTTGCGGAGATATGGCGGTTACAAAGATTAAGCCTATTAAAAGCACTCTAAGCAAAGCCCTTGACTATATCGAAAACCCGGACAAGACGGACGGAAAAATGCTTGTGTCCTCTTTCGGCTGCTCCTATGAAACGGCAGATATTGAATTTGAATATACCTTGTCCCAAGCACTCCAAAAGGGGAACAATTTAGCCTTTCATCTGATACAGTCCTTTGAGCCGGGGGAAGTCGATTATCAGAAAGCCCATGAAATCGGAAAGCAGCTTGCCGACGCGGTAACAAAGGGGCAGCATGAATATGTACTCACGACGCACATTGACAAAGGACACGTCCACAATCACATTATTTTCTGCGCCGTAAATTTCGTAGACCACCGCAAATATAATTCCAACAAAAGGAGCTATTACGGCATACGGAACATGAGCGACAAGCTGTGCCGGGAAAATGGCTTGTCCGTCGTCGTCCCCGGCAAGGGCAGCAAGGGAAAGAGCTATGCGGAGTACCAGGCAGAAAAGACGGGTACAAGTTGGAAAGGCAAGCTGAAAACCACTGTTGACGCGCTTATCCCCCAAGTTTCCAGTTTTGAGGAATTGCTAACGCGGTTACAGGCGGCGGGCTATGAGATAAAGCCGGGGAAATATGTTTCATGCCGCGCCCCCGGACAGGAACGCTTCACCCGTCTTAAAACCCTCGGCGCGGATTATACAGAGGAAGCCATAAGGGAACGGATAGCGGGCAGACGGGCAAAGGCGGCGAAAGCCCCCAGAGAGCAGCGCGGCGTTTCGCTGCTTATCGACATTGAGAACAGTATCAAGGCGGCGCAGAGTAAGGGCTATGAACAGTGGGCGAAAATCCACAATCTGAAACAGGCAGCAAAGACCATGAATTTCTTGACGGAACATAAGATTGAACAGTACGCGGATTTAGTCAGCCGGATTGAAGAAATGGCAGCGGAAAGCGGACAGGCGGCAGACGCATTGAAGGACGCGGAAAAGCGGCTTGCGGACATGGCGGTGCTTATCAAGAATGTTTCCACCTACCAAAAGACAAAGCCCGTCTATGACGCATACCGCAAGGCAAGGAACAGGGAGAAGTACCGCGCCGGACAGGAACAGGCAATTATCCTCCATGAAGCCGCCGTAAGGTCACTGAAAGCGGCGGGCATTGCGAAGCTCCCGAACCTCGCCGCGCTGCAATCGGAGTATGAAGCCCTCCAAGCGCAGAAAGAAGCCCTTTACGCCGACTATGGAAAATTGAAAAAGAAAGTCCGGGAATATGATATTATCAAGCAGAACATTGACAGCATTTTACAGGCAGACAGACAGCCGGAACGGGAAAAGGAAACAGAACGCGGATAAGGATAGCAAAATCCCCGCCGCTGTGCTATGATAGGGCTATCAAAAAGCAGAGGAGCGTTGAGCATGGAAAACCAGAAAATGCCGGAATATGAAACCATACGCGCCGCCGTTGCCGGGGAGAAATGGGCGGTGGAGAAAGTCGTGGATTGCTACAAGGACGAAATCGACAGGCTATCGACGGTAGCGGTCAGACAGCCGGACGGAAGCACGAAACAGGAAATCAACGAAGATATGCGCCAGTCTATCACAAAGAAGCTGATAGAAGCCCTCCCGCAGTTCCCGCTTGAAGAAATGGAAAAGGGAAATGTCAGATAGGCAAAAAAAGAACAGGGCGCGGAAGCCAGTATATGACTTCCGCGCCCTGTCTTTTTATGGGTGCTGTTTTCGTGAATGTTACGCAGTAGAACGCCATTTTTGGGGGTAAAGGTATAAAGTATCGCCTATCCGATTTTCACGCCCGGAAAGCCCTGTAAATCAAGGGATTTTCCGCGCCTACTGCGTAACAGGGGCGCGTCTTTTCCTCATGCGCTCGGCGGCTTGTCTGCGGGTGATACGCTTCCGGCAGACGGGGCAGTATTTGACACTGTTAGAGGTTGACGCAAAGAACGCGCCGCACTCGGTACACTTCTTCTTGTCCCCTGTCTGGTAAAGCTCCGCATAGAGTAGCCTGTCGGCGGGAAGCACCGCAGCCCGGAACCACTTGCAGAGAAGCGAATAGGAAATGAGCTGCGGACATACGCACTCGTCCCCGTCGTCCAGTAAGATACAGTTCCCGTTATCATAATTGCAGCACGTCCGGCGCACAAGGGCGTTGACTTTCCGGCTCTGGGGCGGCGTCAGCCGCTTAACCCCGTTCATACTTCATCAGCGGCGTAAATGGGAAGCTCTGCAAATTCCGCTTCGGTCAAAGCGTCCACTTTGGAAAGGGTGCGCTTTGCAAGCTCCCGCATATCCGCGTCCATGTAGGGCAGCGCGACGTTGACATTCTCAATCAAAGCCCGCTTGCCGCCCTCGTTGTAAATGCTCAAAAGGTTTGTTTCTTCAACAGTCAGTCTAATCATGCTCATACCTCCATATCGTGATTTTTTGTTTTTGCCGCCGCCTTTTTCGGGGCGGTCTTTGCCTTGTCTGCTTTAAGCTGCGCCCGGATAGAGGGGCGGGGCTTCCTTATCTCCCTGTCCCGGTTCTCCCCCTTGTCAATCAGCGCATACGTCCCATGTCTGCCCTCGATTTTGGAAAAGGAAAGGGTCTTGTAGGGCAGCATGGAGAAAAGGCGGTCAGTGTCCTTTGTGGCTGCAAGCCGCATGAACGCCGGGGAAAGCTCTGCCATGAAATGGGTCTTGTTCGGGCTATTCGGCTCATAGTGCCGCTTCATTTCCCGCACAATGCGCCGCGCTTCCGTTTCAATCAGCCCGTCCCGCAATGCGGCGATATGCGCCTTGAAATCCCCCGGCGGAAGCTGCTCCCGGCTGCGCCGTTCTTCCTGTAAGAGCGATTGCAGCGCGTCCGGGTCGTTGGGTACGGCTTCAAAGCGTTCAAACTTCCCAAGCTGCGGGTCTGGGGTTCCGTCAAAATATCTCCCGGCTTCCTGTACCCTTTCCCCATGCTCATAAATCAGCTTCACCGTATCGGCGGGCAGCTCCTTTTCCTTGACGCGCTCATAATGTTTAGAGTAGTCCAGTTCGTACAGATTGCCCTTGATTTTCCCGCGCTCCTTTCCCGTCAGCTCGATTGCATAGGCAAGAACGCGGTCGCTTGTCTGCTCCATGTAGAAACGCCATGTGTTGTGGGGCGCGGTGTCTTTGAGGAAAACGTCGCGCTCCCGGAAACAGTGCGTCCCGGACGGGCGGCAGAACCACAAAAGTGTTTTGTCCTCCCTGTGGGGGCTTGCCGCCGCCTTTGCGATAATCTCTTTGTCAATGTCTAAGTCGCTCTGGTAAAAGCCTGTGTTCTGCTTCATAATCGCTTCAAGGGAAGCAAACAAATCCATGTTTTCAAATTTGCTCTGTTCCGGCATGGGTCAGCTCCTTTCCAAGTCCTGTGACTTCTGCTTTGCGTTTTTCTTCTGTGCCTTTTCCTTGTCGGCTCTAAGCTGCGCCCGGATAGAGGGTTTCTTTTCCGGCTTCGCTCCCTTGCCGCGCTCCTTGTCGGCTTTGACAGCGTTAGCCAGGTCAACAAGGGAAATCTGCTCGCCCGCCTTTACCTTTGCTTCCAGTTCGTCAACGGTGGGGGTGTTGTTGATGATACCGTCAATCATGTTCCCGTTCTGCTCTGTGGTCTGCTCGGCGGTTTTCAAGGGATTGTCCCGCTGCGCCTGTTCTGCGGCAACGGCAAACGCCCGCGTCCCATTCCCCATAATCAGATACTTTCCGTCGTCCGACTGGTGGTGAAAGCCATATCCGGCGGCTTCTATCTGCTCCCGGCTCATGGCGGTCACATGGAAAGTCCCCCTCGGTGTCTTGACAGTTTCGCCCGTTTCCAAGTCGTCCGGGGTAAGCTGCTTTTGCTCCTGTAAAAACTCCGGCACTTCCCGAAAACCTACACTGTCAACGAAATGCGCCGCGTCCTGTCCGTCCTGATGAAGCACTACCACGTCGGAAACGGAAAGGCTGTGTCCCTTAAAATCTTTGGGGTGGTCGATATTGAAACGGGTGTAAATATCTTCAAGGGAAGTTTCCGGCGCAAGGGGCGCGGAATAGACAAGCTCATAGTTCGCCCTGTCAACCACATTTCCCGCCGCCTGCAGGCGGTCGTATGGCTCAAAGCGGAAATCCCTTGTTTCGTCCCCGCCTTTTATCTGGTAAATGGAAAAGGTGTCTTTGTCCTGTCCGGCGGTCTGCGCCGTTTCCTGTGCCTTTGCGTAAAGCTGCTTCACGTCGCCCTCGGTCAGCTCGCCGCTTTTGAGCTGCCCCATAAGCTCGCGGCATTTCTCCGGCGTTCCCGTATAAAGCACGTCGCCCATTTTCGCCCGCCCGTTCTCCTGTGTCACATAGGCTTGCAAGAGGTAGCTGTTTTCCCGGCTGTCGCTGTAAGGGTTCCGGCGTACTCTGTAAATCGTTTCCGGGGTAAAGGCTTCTTTCGGGGCTGCGCCCGCTTTTTCCTGTGCGCCGGATTTTCCCGGTGCGGCTGCTTCCGGATCCGGCTTCTCCGGCGCGGCTTCCTGTCCCTCTCTGGTGGGCTGCTCCTGTCCGGCGGTCTGCTCCTTGTCCTGTGCCTTTTGCAGCTCCGCTAAGTTCTCGTCTATGGAATTGATAATCTCGGCGGCTGCGCTGCGTATCGTTTCAAGGGAGCTTTTCAGCTCGGACAGCTCCCGCCCGCTGCTCCACCCGGCGACATAGCCGAAAGAGTAGTCCGACGTGTCAAGCCCGTAATGTTGGCAGACAGTATAGGCGACGCTTTCCGCTTCGACTTCGCGGGTGCGGCGGTCAACGTGGGGCTGCTGCTCGTCCTTTGGCGCGTTGAGGTCAATGTCGTGCAGCTTCGCATGGGCGATTTCGTGAATAGCGGTCTTTAAGGTCTGTAATTCGCTCATGCCCTCGTTGATAGCAATGCGCTTGTCCTCCAAGTGGTAGTAGCCATGAGAGCCGCCCTCGATATTCTCAAAGGCGATAGGAACGGGGGAAGTCTTTTCAAGGGCTGCGAAAAAATCCTTGTAGCGGTCAACGTCGCCTGTCAGCTCGTCAACCGCAATGTCCGGCAGCTCCTTTCCCTCGGTCTGGGAAACGTCAAAGACGGATACCACCTTGTAGGCGGGTATGGTGACTTCCTTTTCCTCGGTGACGGGCTTCCCGTCCTTGCCGATAACGGGCTTCTGCGTGTGCGGGTCGATTTTCTGCATTTCCTGTTTGATTTTATAGGGTGACGGAGCAATGATTTTAATTCCCTTTTGCCCTTTCATCACGTTTCGTTCAAAGTTGTTCTTCCAAGCGGAAAAGCCCGCCACAAGGGAAGCGTCCGGCTTCTGCATGGCGATAAGCAGCGTATTGTTAAAGCTGTAATTATGAAATTTTGACATGACGCGCAGATATTCCCGGTAACGCTCGCTGTCAAAGAGTTCCGCAATACCCTGTTCCAGACGGTCGGTAATCTCTTTGAGCTTTTCGGCGGGCTTCTCGCTCGTCAGCACGATAGGGATAACCGGGCGCGGCTCCTGTGGCTGCTCTGCGGTCTGCGCCGTTCTCTGCCCCGGCGCGGCTGCGTCCATTTCTACCTTTGACGGGTCGGGTCTTTCCGGCTGCGGGGGCTGCGGCGTTACCCTGTATTCCTGTGGAACGTCGCGCCCGTCGTACCATTCTGTAAAGGTGTTGCGGTTGTTGTAGATATAGCCCTTTTCGGTAAACATACCGTCGTCGTTAATGGAAGCGTCCCGCCCGTATTCCTCATACATGAAATACTTTTTCGCTTCTTCGGGAAGTTCCGGTTCTTCCAGTTCATCAACCAGATAACGCCCGTATTCTTCTTCATTGTGGACGGACGGATAAATCCAGTAGCAGTCAAGGTTTTGTGCAAGGTTGATAATGTCCTGTAAGCTGTCGGCATGGTCGCCGTATTCAATGGCTGCAATGAATTTCTCCCGGTCGTCGTCAAACTGCATTTCCAAGAGCTTCCCTAAATAGTTCAGCTCGTCGGGGTGGGAATACTCGCTTAAATGCTCCGTCAAGCCGGGGATAGTGGATTGAAATTCTGTGAAATGCCATTCCTCATAGTGCTTGAAGTCAATCCCGATACGGTCAAAGACTTCTTTCAGATGTTCGGCAGTCGTGGGGAATGTCACCCATTCGCCCGCGGGTCTGCCCTCGGTGTACTTCCCAAGATTGGAAAGATAGCCGCTTAAAATCGGTTCTGCCATTTGTTCGCTCCTTTCTTTTTCAATCATGCGGTGCATAAGCTCAAAATCCTCAATGCTCATGCTCCCGTCAAATACATAGGGGTTAAAATCCTCCCCGTCCCGGTAGGGCTTTTCGGAAAAGGGAAGCCCCGCTTCATGGGCGGCTGCCCTCGCTTCCTCGATAACCTCCGGGGGAAGCCTGTCGTCATGCGCCCCGATAAAACCGTCAATGTCGTTCATGCTGTTTTCGTAGTGGTAACGCACTCCGGCGGTCAGCTCGTCAAGGCTCATGTCCTCGCCTAAATGCCCGCAATAGTAGCCGTTTAAGATAACGGCGGCGGGGTCAATGCTTTTTATTTCCTCTAACCGGCTCCTGTCCTCCGGGTAGAGCGTATCGTCCATATCAAGATGAAAATATTCCGCGTTCCATGAACGCCCCTGTTTCCAGAACGCCACCCATGCGATACCGTCCCTAAGCTCGTCTTGATAGTCCTTTACGGTGTCCCGTAAACTTGCCATAGTGAAAAACCTCCTTTCTCTGCGGCAGCGTCATAAGCTGCATTTTTTGGCTGCATGGTCTACTACGGGTACGCCCGCATTTCTGCCAAAGATTTTTGAGGATTTTTAGAGGGTTTGGGAAACTTCCCAACAAGCAAAATCCCCGTCCGGCGCGTCAGCGTCGCAACGGGGATTTACGGAAGTGGGTACCCGCTTCCTATGCTTGCTATTCAAGTTTTTAGTTCTTCTGCACTTCGATACGGTAGTTGACGTATTTCCCGCCAGTGTCAGCCAGAACGATAGTTCCGTCATAGGTCTTGCCTGTTTTCGGGGAATAGAGCTTCTTCACATTCACTTTGCCGGATTTAAGGAGCGCGGCGGCAATCTTCGCGGAAAAAGCGGTCTTGCGTTCCTCGAAAAAGCGGTCATTCTTCCACATGACAAAGGCACATTCTTTGTTGCTGCAATAATAGTTTTTCTTCCCCTCATGGACGGGGGAACCGCAACGGGGGCATTTGCCGACAGAGGGCTTTTCCTCCCGGAACAAATCCTTTTTCCCGTCCAGTGCTGCGGCGTGTGTCTGCAC
>ENA-OZGY01000085-OZGY01000085.1-human-gut-metagenome-genome-assembly--contig:-NODE-85-length-10246-cov-6.084781_pt1 | contig 10246 bp, 7 predicted proteins | sample MGYA00245123_ERZ653671 | MGnify/ENA primary metagenome ERZ653671 (study PRJEB26926, sample SAMN06165335) | human gut metagenome | biome: ENVO:00009003; feature: ENVO:2100002; material: ENVO:00002003... | reverse complement strand
CTGTACGAGAATAGCTGCAATAGCTGCGGTTTGTTGCAGCTTATTCCGCGCAGAGCTCAGCCACCAGAGCGTCCATCTGCGCTTCGCTGGTTTGGTTCAGTGCGCCGCGCAGCGATACCTCCGTTTCACACAGTCGGAGTTCCTTCATCTTTTCCAACTCGGCGCGCATCAGCCGTGCGGCAGCAGGGGCCCATGAGCCGTTTTCCATGAGGCCGATCCGGCGGTTTCGGAATCCCTTTGTCTGTAAATGTTCCAAAAACTCCTTCATGGGCGGGAACAGTCCTCCGTCATAAGTGGAGCAGGCCAACACCAGTTTCCCACAGTAGAATGCGCTGGTCACGGCATAGGAAAGGTCTGTTGCCGTCAGATCGCACATGGTGACTTGCGCACCTTTTCCCTCCAGCTTGCTCTTGAGGGCTTCCGATGCATATGCGGTATTTCCATGGATGGATGCGTGAGCGATCAGGATGCCCTCCGGTTCTTCCGGTTTCCATTGTGACCAGAGATCATAGAGCCGCAGATACTCCCCCAAGTCTTCTGTGAGCATGGGGCCATGGAGCGGGCAGATCGTTTTGATCTCCAGCGCGGAGATTTTTTTCAGTAGCGCCTGCACCTGTGCGCCATACTTTCCGACGATGTTGTAATAATACCGCCGGGCCTGCGGCGCCCAGGGGGCACGGGCAGTCCGTTCCAGTGAACCGAAGCGGCCGAAGGCATCCGCCGAGAACAGGATCTTTTCCTCCTCTTCATACGCTGCCATCACCTCCGGCCAGTGTACCATCGGCGCCAGCAGAAAGCGCAGCCGGTGTGAGCCCAGAGAGATCGTGCTGCCCTCGCCAACCTCCAGCATACGCTCTTCCGACAATGCACCTGTGCCGAAGAACTGCTTGATCAGGGTAAATGTTTTCGCGTTTCCCACGATCTTCATCTCCGGGTACTTTTGTGCCAGCCGCATGAGGCTGCCGGAATGATCCGGCTCCATGTGTGTGACCACAAGATAGTCGGGCCTGCGCCCCTCCAACACCCGCGCCACATTGGAAAGCCATTCTTCCGTTGCCCGTGCGTCCACGCTGTCCATCACGGCAATCTTCTCATCCAGAATGACATAGGAGTTGTAGCTCACTCCCATAGGCTGGACGGGGTACTGGTTTTCAAAGAGTGCCAATGTGTTATCATCCACCCCTACATAGCGGATGGCATCTGTTACCGTTCGGATAGCCATATAAAAAATACCTCCTATTTTCCTTACTCAGACTCTGACTGATAGGTTCTTCTTTTCTAATGGAACATACGCTCAACCGCGGATCGACGGTCGCGCATTTTACCGTTGCCTTGCTTCCCCCAGAGTCGTTACATGTGGTACACCGCAGCGGAGCGAAGTCCTTCCGGCAGGCCGTCGGGCGCAGCAGGTGAAAGTTCCCAGCGTACCTGCCCCGCCCACTGGGAGGCGACGGCGGAGAAGTGGAGCATGACAATACCGAGATCCAATGCGGCATCCAAATTATCGGTGTAGGCATCCTCCTGCTGCACCAAATAGATGCTGTGATCCTGCACAAGGAAGCCATAGGGCTGACGGTTGAGATAGCTGGGGGAGAGCGAAGCGGCGTAGAAGGACTGCCAGAGCATATCGTCGTAGAAGTCCATCATCTCGTCAAGCCCAGACTTGTTGCTCCAGCTCCCCATGTGAACCAAATCATGCACGCCCTTTTTGGGCGCGTAGTACTGCTGCTCGGCCCGCACATCGATCTGAGACATACTTAGGATATTCAGCCGCAGCTTTTTTGCGGTCTTTTCCCCGTAGCCAAAGGCAACGATTGCCGCCACCTCTAACGGGGTGGCGAGAGACAGTGCCTTTTTGATTTTGTCGCTGTCGGTGAAGGTCATCCAGCAGGTGTCAATGTCCAACTCAGTCAGCTTGAGGACGAGATCTTCCATCATGTAGCCGGCGTTGATGGCCGCATAGGAATGCGGGGCAGACATAAGGAGCAGGTAGTGCGGTGCTCCGATGAGAAATTGATTATAGCCCGCTGAGCTCTCCAGCGCCGGCTGTGCATCCTTGTCCAAGACGATCAACTCCGTTGCAATCTCCGGGACAAGACGGGGGCAGGTCTTTTCATAGTAGGATCGGAGCTGGCCGATAGCCTCGCTCGGAACTTCCTTTTCGCGGAATGCGTGAACGGATCTGCGATTTTGAATCATAGCGCTGTAATTCATAGTAGTATCTCCTATTCTGATGTCTTTGGTTTTCTTATAAATCGTCTATCAGTGCGGTGCTCTTGGCGTAGGCGGTACTGCGTGCCTCAAAGAAATCGGTCTTGACCATGTTGGCGTCGGCGTACTGGCTGACCCATTCCATGCTCTCCGGTTCGCTCTCAAAGCCCGGATACAATGCCGGATAGCCAAGGCTTGTCCAGCGAAGATTGCCGAGATAGCGGATGTAATCGCTGATCATCTGCCGGTTCAACCCCGGGATGTCGTCGCCGATCACATAATGCCCCCATGCGATCTCCTGCTCCACGCCCTCACGCATCATCTCGCGCAGCGCTTGTACGCTCTCGGCGGTGAACAACTCCGGCTGCTCCTTTTGCAGCTCCGTGATGATATTGCGGAACAGCCACAAGTGCGTGTTCTCATCGCGGTTTATGTAGCGAATCTCCTGCGCCGAGCCGGGCATCTTCCCGTTTCGGGAGAGATTGTAGAAGAACATAAAGCCGCTGTAAAAATAGATGCCCTCCAAAATATAGTTCGCCATCATCACGCGCAGCAGCGTGGGAGCGTCCTTCCGCTCCTGAAACTCGTTGTAGCAGTTCCCAATGAAGGTGTTGCGGCGCAGCAGATGCTCGTCCGTTTTCCATTGGTAGAGGATGTCATTGCGCTCCACGGGGGAACAGATGGTGTCGAGCATATAGCTGTAGCTCTGTGAGTGGACACACTCCTGAAACGCCTGAATGGACAGGCAGAGATTGACCTCGTTGGCGGTAATGTAGGCGCCGATATTAGGCAGGTTCGCTGTCTGAATGGAATCCAAAAAGACAAGAAAACTCAGAATTTTATCGTAGGCGCTGCGCTCGGCTGACAGCAGGCGGGGATAGTCCTTCACATCCTGCGAGAGATTGATCTCCTCAGGGATCCAAAAGTTGTTCATGGCCTGCCGGTACCAGTCGCTGACCCAAGCGTACTTCATATTGTTGAAGTCGTTGAGGTTGGTGGTATTGCCGCCGATCATGCGCCGCAGGCGCACATCAAGGTCGCCCTCCGGGTTAAAGAGGGGCTTTTTCTTCAGTTCCGTCATGCTATCCTCCTTATGACGAGCAGCTTTCGCAGTCCTCGACCTCAAGGGCCTTGCTGCGGACATAGTAAATGGTCTTGACGCCGGCCCTCCACGCCTCCAAATACAGTCTGAGCACCTGACGCATGGAATAGTCGTTGGTGATATAGAGATTCATGCTCTGCGCCTGGTCAATATGTCTCTGGCGAAGGCCCGCGGCGCGCACCGACCAGCTTTGGTCGATCAGATGCGCCGCCTTATAGTACCACCATGTATCCATAGAAAGCTCCGGAGCAACGCGGGGCAGCATGCTGCCCTTTTTTTCCTCTAAAAAGAATTTCTTCATAATTGGATCTATGCCCGCCGACGTGCCGGAGAGGATAGATGTGCTGGAGGTCGGTGCGACCGCCAGCAGATAGGCGTTGCGCATTCCCTGCACCGCCACCGTTTTCGCAAGCGCCCGCCACTTTTCGGAGGTATAACCCCGCTTTTCAAAATACGCGCCCGTCTGCCAGTCGCTGCCCTCAAAGAGTGCGTAACGACCCTTTTCCCGTGCCAGTGCTGCGTCCGCCTTGACGGCGGCGTAGTTGATGTGCTCGAACACCGCGTCGGTGAAGGCAAGGTGCTCCTCGCTCTCCCAGCGGATGCCGCGCTTTGCCAGCATGTGGTGGTAGCCGCTGACGCCCAGGCCGATGCTGCGGTACTTCTGATTGGTAAGCCGCGCGTATTCCAACGGGTAGAAGTTGAGGTCGATCACATTATCCAGTGCGCGGATGGCCGTTTCCACCGTGCGTTCCATATAGGCCTCGTCCTCCACCGGCAGATTACCGAGAGACAGACTCGCCAGGTTGCAGACCACAAACTCACCTGGGCGTGTGGCCGTCACCACCACTGTGTCGCCGTTCTCCGTGTGCACCTCAGTGCTGATATGCTCGATGGGCGCCATGTTCTGCGCGATCTCCGTGCAGAGATTGGAGCAATAGATCATTCCCGTGTGGCCGTTTGGGTTCATACGATTTACGCTGTCGCGGTTGAAGGCGAAGGGCGTGCCGGTCTCCACTGCCGAGCGAAGCACCAGCCGCACGATGTCCTTGACGGTGACGCTGCGCTTTTCGATGCGCGGGTCATTGACGCAGTCCAGATACCGCTTCTCCCATTCCGTACCCCAGTAATCCTCCAGTGCGTAGCCCTTGACCGTGAGGATCTCATGCGGACACATGAGATGCCACGGCGCGTCTATGTTCTCCTCCGCCAGTCGCCAGAAGAGATCCGGATAGCACACGGCGGGAAACACATCATGTGCCTTCATGCGGTCGTCGCCGTTGTTGGTGCGCAGTTGAAGGAATTCCGGCAGATCCCGGTGCCATGCGTCTAAGTAAACCGCCACAGCGCCCTGCCGCATCCCCAACTGATCCACCGCCACGGCGGTGTCGTTGACCAGCCGGATCCAGCGGATAACACCGCCCGCCGCCCCTTGAAAGCCGCGGATGGTGCTGCCTGCAGCGCGCACCTTACCGAAGTACATCCCCATTCCACCGCCGAATTTAGAGACCTTTGCGAAGTTGTCCAGCGAGCGGTAGATGCCGTCCAGACTGTCCGGCACAGTGTCCACAAAGCAGCTTGAAAGCTGATGGTAGGGCTTTCGTGCGTTGGACATGGTAGGTGTCGCCATCGTGACCTCCATACGGCTGAGCATATCGTAAAAGCGTTTTACCCACCCCATGCGGTCAGAGCCTTCGTTCATAGCAAGATGCAGCGCGATACCCAAAAACATCTCCTGCGGTGTTTCCAGCGGCACGCGGCTGCGTGACTGGATCACATAGCGTTTGAGCAGCAGGTCAAGGCCGGAGTAGGTGAACAGCTCGTCCCGTTCCGGGCAGAGAAAGTCCTCCGCCATGGCGATCTCCTCGTGGGTATAGTGGGCAAGGATATAGTCACCGTAGAGTCCCTTATCCGTCAGATAGCGAAGCCTGCCATAGAGGTCGCCGACGCCGCGCCCCTCCCATTCCTGTGCGTTGCGACAGCGAAAGGAGTGGTTCAGAAGCCGCGCCGCGATGAACTCCCACTTGGGTGCCTCTGCCGTAGTCAGCTCTACCGCTGCCTTGGTCAGTGCCTCAGCCCGCTCATCCTCCGTCATGCCCGGGCGACAGAAGCTCTCAAACTTCATTTGAAGCGCCGCGAGGGAGTAGACTTCCTCGGTAAAATCCATCTGGATGCGGCGCAGCACCTCGTCAAGCGAGTCATCCCCCACCGTCTGCGCGATGGTATGCCGGACGCGGCGCAGCGCAGACCGCTTTTCGCGATAGAGGATGTACGCCTTGGCCACCTCATAGTGTCCGCGCTCCATGAGCGTCCGCTCCACCTCGTCCTGCACACGTTCCACGGTGAGCGGTACTGTGACGGAGAGATTGTTGAGAACGGTGGCGAGGATCTCATCCATCTCTCTGCTCCCGATCTCCTTGCCCTGTCCGTCAAACGCCTTTTTCATGGCGTTGAAAATTTTCTCCTGTTGAAAGGGAACAGACTCCCCGTTTCGTTTTCTGATCTCCATTTCGATCCTCTCATCTTCTCCGGTCACTTCTCATGTCCTTTTGGGCAAAGAGCGGGCAAGCGCAGTATCACGCTTGCCCGCTCTGTTTTTGAAAGCCGGTTTTTCTGCAGCCGACGCGGCGGGGCTGTTTGTTGTCTGTTGTCTTGGTTTTGGCTTCCCTGCCAGTCACTTCATAGATTCCAGAATGGCGTCCGCCAGTGCTTCCAGCTCAGTGCGCTTGTCCGTGCCCATGGACGAGGCGAGGCTGAGCCGCTCGTTGAGCACCGTCATGTTCTTAAGCTCATCGTTGACGAATTTCTGCATGAGGTCACCGGACTTCACCGCCCATGAGCCGTTTTCAATGATGGCAAAGGTGCGGTTTTGCAGATTCAGTGCCTTCATATCCATGAGGAAGTCATGCATGGCGGGGTAGATGCCGAGGTTGTAGGTCACAGAGGCCAGGACAATGTGACTGTACTTAAACGCCTCGGAGATCAGCTGGGAGACATGAGTGGAGGACACATCGTACATCGCCACCTTGCTCATGCCCTTATCGCAGAGCGACGCCGCCAGCGCCTGCGCCGCGTTCTCCGTGTTGCCGTACATAGAGGCGTAGACGATGAGCACGCCCTGGGTCTCAGGGGCATAGCGGCTCCATGTGTCGTACTTTTCGATGAACCAGCCCAGATCCTTGCGCCACACGGGGCCGTGGAGCGGGCAGATGTACTTGATCTGATCCAAAACGCCGCCGGCCTTTTTCAGCAGGAGCTGGATGTGGGGGCCGTACTTGCCCACGATGTTGGTGAGGTAGCGGCGGGCGTCGTCCAGCCAGTCCCGCTCGAAGTCCACCTCGTCGGCGAACAGCTTGCCGTCCAGCGCGCCGAAGGTGCCGAAGGCGTCGGCGGAAAAGAGGACGCCGTCGGTGACGTCGAGGGTCACCATGGCCTCCGGCCAGTGAACCATAGGCGCGCCCACAAAGGTGACGGTGTGCTTGCCGAAGGAGAAGGTGTCGCCCTCCTTCACCTCGATGCACTCATGTCCGTCCACATGGAAGCCGAACTGCCGCATGAGCATGAATGCCTTCTCGTTGGAGATCAGCTTCACCTTGGGATGGCGCAGCAGGATCTCCTCGATGCAGGCGGCGTGATCCGGCTCCAGATGGTTGACCAGCAGGTAGTCCAGCTCGCGGCCATCCAGCACATACGCCAGATTTTCCAAAAGCTGGCGGCAGGCAGACCAGTCCACCGTGTCAAAGAGCACCGTCTTTTCATCCAGCAGGCAGTAGGAGTTGTAGCTTACGCCCCGGGGAATGGGGAAGCAGTTTTCAAACAGGGCCAGGCGATGGTCGTTGGCGCCCACCCAGTAGAGGTCGTTCGTTACTTTACGCACGCAATACATCTTATCTTGCCTCCTTCACGGCCTCAAGCCTTTACAAATTGATCCTTCGTCTCCGCGCACTCGGGACACACCCACTCGGCGGGAAGCTGCTCAAAGAGCGTACCGGGCGCGATCTCGCCGTCCTCGTCGCCCAACTCCGGCACATACTCGTAGCCGCAGCCGCTGCAGACGTAGCGGTCGCCGATGGGGGCGGGCTTCGGCGGCGTGGGCCGCTTCATCTTTACCATGGGCGGCGCGGGCAGCTTTTCGCCGCTATCCAGCGCAGCAGTGAGCAGGGGCAGGATCTCCTCCACATCGCCCACGATGCCGTAGTCGCAGTTCTTGAAGATAGGCGCGTTACCGTTCTTATTGATGGCCACGATGGTGGAGGCGTCCTTGATGCCCTTAAGGTGCTGGGATGCGCCGGAGATGCCGCAGGCGATGTACAGATTGCCGGTGAACTTCTGACCGGACATACCCACATAGCGGTTCAGCGGCAGATATTTGAGAGTCTCCGCCACAGGGCGGGAAGAACCGATGGCCGCGCCGGCGGCCTTGGCCAGCGACTCTACCAGTTTCATGTTCTTTTTCTCCCCGATGCCCTTGCCCGCGGAGACCACCCGCTCCGCCTGCGGGATGGGCGTATCCATGGGGATGCCCACGGAGAAGTCGTGACCATCCTTCTTCAGCGCCGCCACAAGGTCGGCCACCTGCTGGGCAGCATCCCCCTCCCGGAAGATGGTCTTTTTGCGAATGCCGGTGATGGGCGCGGGTTTCTTGGCCGCCGAACGGCTCTCGCCGCCGGAGCTCTTGCCCAGCCTGCCCACCAGATGAGAGGCGATGACCACCCGCTGGATCTCGTTAGTGCCCTCGTAGATGGTGGTGATCTTGGCGTCGCGGTAGGCCCGTTCCACCTCCATGCCCTTGAGGTAGCCGCTGCCGCCGTGGATCTGCAAGGCATCGTTGGTGACCTCCAGCGCGATGTCCGAGGCGTACATCTTCGCCATGGCGGACTCCATGCCGTAAGGCGCGTGCTGCTCCTTCAGCTCCGCCGCGGAGTAGATGAGGAACCGGGCGCAGCGCAGCTTGGTGGCCATATCCGCCAGCTTGAAGGCGATGCTCTGCTGGGCCGCGATGGGCTTGCCGAACTGGACGCGCTCCTTGGAATAGCTCAACGCGTGCTCAAACGCGCCCTGGGCGATGCCCAGCGCCTGCGCGGCGATGCCGATGCGTCCGCCGTCCAGCGTGGACATGGCAATCTTGAAGCCCTCGCCCTCCTTGCCCAACAGGTTTTCCTTGGGGACCTTCACGTCGTTGAAGATCAGCTCCGCCGTGGAGGAGGAGCGAATACCCATCTTGTCATAGTGGTCGCCGAACTCAAAGCCCTTCCAGCCCTTCTCCACGATGAAAGCGGAGATGCCCCGGGTGCCGATGTCCGGCGTGGTGACGGCGAAAACCACATAGGTGTCCGCCTTAGGGGCGTTGGTAATGAAGATCTTGCCGCCGTTGAGGAGGTAGTAGTCCCCCTTATCCAGCGCCGTGGTCTCCGTGCCGCCGGCGTCGGATCCGGCGTTGGTCTCCGTAAGGCCGAAGGCGCCGATCTTCTCGCCCTTGGCCAGCGGAACCAGATATTTCTTCTTCTGCTCCTCGGTGCCATAGGCGAAAATGGGCCATGAGCCGAGGGAGACGTGGGCGGAGAGGATTACGCCCGTGCCGCCGTCCACACGGGCCAGCTCCTCCACCGCGATGGCGTAGCTCAGAGCATCAAGACCGGCACCGCCGTACTCCTTGGGGTAGGGAATGCCCATCCAGCCCAGCTTACCCAGCTTCTTGACAGCCTCCTCGGGAAACTCATTGTTCTGATCCATTAAAAATGCGAGGGGCTTGATCTCCTCCTCCGCAAAACTCCGGATCTTCGCGCGCAGCTCTTCGTGCGCCGCCGTGGTTTGAAACAGCATACGGGTACCTCCTCTTAAAATTTTACAGCTCGCTTGTATCTTGGGGATCAGAGTTGCCGGTCAGCAGCCTGCGCAGGCTCACGGCGCGGAACGCCTCGTCCTGCTTTCGCTGCAAGGCCGCCAGCTGATAGTGGATGGCGCACCGCCCGTGCTCGTCCTGCCAGCGGCACTCAAATCCCGGCTCCATGCAGGCGCACAGGATGCCCCGCTCCCCCACGACCCCCATGAGATCGTAGAGGGAGGTCGCGTCCAGATCGCAGGACAGCTCGCAGCCGCCGAGAGCGCCGCGGCTCACCCGCACCAAATTGCCGGCGGAGAGCTTGCGCAGAATCTGGTAGGCAAACTGATTGGGGATCAATTCCGTTTCCGACATCTCGGCCACCGAATGCTTCTCCCCGTCCAGCAGCACCCGCAAAATGCGCAGCGCGTAGTCCGTCTCTTTGGTGATGATCATGCTCCGCATCCTCTTTTCGCTTGCTTGTTAGTGCCATCATATCAATCTTGATAAATTTTGTCAAGATAATTTCCAAAAAAATTATCGCTTTAACACAGACCGCCCCAGCCCGGGTCAGCTTCGCTTTCCATTCAGCGAAAAGCCATGTTCCTTCCAATTATGGAAGCCGAAAAAGCTGTGCCGTGGCAGTCCGCCGAAAGCAGAAAAGACTATGACTGAAAACCAGAAAGCGGAGAAATCGGTTGGGGCTCACAGGGGTCGCCCACCCAAGGCGGATGAGGCGATCCCTGACAAGCCTAAGCCATCCAACCGAAACAAGCAATAAAGTGCGTGCTTTTCATTTTATTTATGCCGATCATTCTTGGGAGACAGTAGAAAAATTTCCATTGTTATTGACATGATGTGCGTTACAGAGTAAAGTATTCATCAAGACTGATTCGCAATAAAGAATATCATGGTCGTTCCGTGATCGAGGTCGTTATGATAAAAGGAAATGTAAAAATAGATCGCAAAAATCTCATCAGCATCCTGCAAAGCTGCCTTGTGCTGATTTTGGTGATCCTTGTCGCTCTGATGATGGTCGAGATCGGCAACCTGAAGGGCACGGCCCGCGTCATCAATCTGTCTCTTATACACATCTGACGCTGCCGACGATAAGG
>ENA-OZGY01000080-OZGY01000080.1-human-gut-metagenome-genome-assembly--contig:-NODE-80-length-10435-cov-3.232466_pt1 | contig 10435 bp, 7 predicted proteins | sample MGYA00245123_ERZ653671 | MGnify/ENA primary metagenome ERZ653671 (study PRJEB26926, sample SAMN06165335) | human gut metagenome | biome: ENVO:00009003; feature: ENVO:2100002; material: ENVO:00002003... | reverse complement strand
GGACAAGATAATCGCGCGCGCCTTCGGGGGTGGACTTGCAGAGCATCGGCGTTTCAATGCAGGTGAAGCCGTCGCCGTTCAGGTACTTTTCCGCCGCCATCTGCACCTGATGCCGGAAGCGGAGTGCCTTCTGCAACTGCGGACGGCGCAAATCCAGATAGCGGTACTTGAGGCGCAGTTCTTCGCGCACCTTTGCATCCTCGTCCATCGAGTACGGCAGGGGCTGCGCTTCGCTGAGGACAACAAGGCGCTTTGCCAGCAGCTCCACCTCGCCCGTCGCCAGACGCGGGTTATACGTTTCTTCGTCGCGGTGACGGATTTCACCCTCCACCTGAATCACGCTCTGCATATGCAGCGTTTCCGCATGGTGGAAGTCCTCCGGCGGCAGGTACTGCATATTGCAGACGACCTGCGCCACGCCCTCGCGATCCTTCACATCCAGAAAAATCACGCCGCCCATATCGCGCCGATTCTGCACCCAGCCGCACAGCGTCGCCGTCTGTCCCATATGCTCTTTGCGGATTGCGCCGCAGTAATGTGTCCGCTTCATGGTCATCCTCCTTGCTTTTTTGCGGTATAAAAAAACGCCTTTCAACCCCAACACATGGGGCGAAAGACTTCTCGCGGTACCACCCAATTTTCCCCGGCGCGCGCCGGAGCATCTCTGCCGCAACGGTCAAAAATGACGATTGCGCGAAGCTGTCACGGGCTTCCCCCGTCCGTGCCTACTAAGCAAACGCTTTTCGGGCGGCGGCTCTGAGCTGTTTCTTCCCCGGTGTCCGCCTGCCGCACTCGCACCTGTTCGCGGCTCTCTGCAAAAGCGACTTCCCGGCTACTGCTGCTCTTCATAGCCTTGTGGAGACTTGCGTCTCTGTTGAATTGCGGTTATCATACCATCTTTTCCGGCACTTGTCAAGCAAAAAACATTGGGAAAACAATTGCCGGACACAAAAAAAGGGGCTGATGACCCCTGCAAACGCAGAAATCACCAGCCGAAGAATTGCTTTATTCCACCGCCACGATGCGACCGTCGCCGTAGGGGTTGGCGTACTGTTCGCCCACCACGCCGCCAAGGGTGGTCGTGATGTAGGTAATCAGCACCTGATTGTCAACCATCATGTCCTCGCCCAGCACTTCGCAGCCGTCGAACATGGTGTATCCGTCGCCATGGCCAAGCAGCATGTAATTGTGGGATGCCAGCGTGTAGGTCTTGTCCAGTTCAAGGGGCTGACCGCCGACCATCACGTTCTTGACGCGGTATTCGCCCGAAACGCGCGTGAACATGCCGTTCTCGTCCTTCTCGGCGGAGGACGCGACGCCCGTGTGGATCTCGTAAGTCAGACCGGAGACCTGCAGGAAGCCGCCGTTTTCGCTCGGCACAGCGCGCGCGCCCCATTCCAGCGCGTCCAGCACCTGCTGACCCGTCACGCGGATGACGCACATGGTGTTGCCGAAGGGATGGACGCTGTAAATGTCGTCAAGCGTAATGTCGCCCGCTTCAATCTGCTTGCGGATGCCGCCGCCGTTGACAAACGCAATGTCCGCGTTGGACAGCGCGCGGTACGCATCAGCGCACAGGTCGCCCAGATTCGTTTCGGCGTTGCGGACGATGCGGACAGGCGTGCCTTCCGCCGTCACCGCGACAGGGTCATTGACGTAGAGCGGCACCTGAGAGGTTGCAACGACGGTTTGACGGATTTCGTCGAGCTTGGCGACCTGCGCCGCCACCGCGTCCGCCGCATCGCCCGTCAGATTCAGCAGCTTCGGCGCGGCAATGTCCACCGTCCAAGTGTACAGGCCCGTCGTCAGCTTGCCATCCTTGGCAATGCGCAGATAGCCGACGGAAGACAGCTTCGTGCCGCAAGCCGCGCGCAGCACCGTCTTGCCCTCAGCATTCTTAACTTCGTTGCAAGCCATCGTTTCGTGCGCGTGGCCGTCAAGGAACGCATCAATACCCGTGGTATGCGTGATGACCTCGGTGCTCATGTAGGGCGAGCAGCTTTCCTCAATGCCCATATGCCCCATGGCAACGACGTACGTTGCGCCTTCCGCGCGCGCCGCATCCACCGCGGACTGCACCGCCGCGTAGAGTTTATCGCCCGTTTCATCCTGCATGAAGCCGTAGATGAAGTTGCCTTCCTCGTCTTGGAAGTAGACGGGCGTGGAGGAGGTAATCGTGTTCGGGGTAGTCATGCCGACAAAGGCGATTTTCACGCCGTCAAATTCCTTGATGACGTAGGGCGCGAAAACCAGCTCATCGCGGCAGGTGAAGTTTGCGGAGATGTAGGGGAAATTCGCCTGCTTGGTCAGTTCGAGGAAGTTCTCCATGCCGTAATCAAATTCATGATTGCCGGGGATGGCGATGTCGTAGCCGACCGCGTTCATCAGCTCAATGATGGCGCTTCCCTTGGTCAGCGTGCCGATGGTTTCGCCCTGAATCGCGTCGCCATCATCGACAAGCACCACATGGTTGTCTGCCTGCAGGCTGTTGCGCATATTCGCCACGCCCGCGTAGCCCCAGCCCTGGTCAATGCCGCAGTGAACGTCACTGGTAAAGAGCACCACAACGTCCTTGGTCAGCGCGGGGGCTGTGTCTTCCGCGAAAGCAGCGCCGCACAGCAGCATGGCGAGCATCAGCAGAACCGCAAGAAACTTCTTCATTCGGTTTTCCTCCTAATCGTATTGTCCAGACAGACCTCCCTGTCTTTATCTCCATTATAACGCATGTGATGTGTTAAAATCAAGCAGTTATTCATCATTTTTGCGTAAAAACTTTGCGTTCTATCTGTCCGCTGCGCTCCATATGCTCTTTCTGCAAGCGCAGATGCGCCCGGAAGGAGGCTGTTCACCCTTGCGCAGACTCCTTTCGCTGCTGATTCTGCTGATTGTTCTGATTTTTCCGCTCTTTGCCGGGCGCGTGCGGAGCGCCTCCACCGCCTGCGCCATCCACGTTGATGTGGAGCAGAAGATGCTGACGCTGTTCTGCGGAAGTGAAATCGCCGCGCGATACCCGATTGCCACCGGCGCGCGGGATACGCCGACGCCGCTGGGCGTGTTCCGCATCAACCGGCGCTTTTCGGGCGAGATGGGCGGTTTCGGCACCTGCTTTCTGGGCTTGAACGTCCCGTGGGGCGACTATGGCATTCACGGCACGAACCGCCCGGAGTCCATCGGCACAAACGCCAGCCACGGGTGCATCCGAATGCGCGTCGCCGACGCGGAAGCCCTCTATGCGCGCGTACCCAACGGAACGGTCGTCGTCATTGAATGCGGCGCGTACGGCGAACTGGGCGGCAGTCTGCGGACGCTGAAAAACGGCGACCGCTCCAGCATGGTTCGCGCCGTGCAGCGGAAGCTCCGCGCGCTGGGCTTCTATTTCGGAACACCGGACGGCATTTTTGGCGCAGCAACGCAGCGCGCGGTGGATAAAGCGCGCGAAACATTCAGGCTTTCATCGAACGGGCTGGTAGATTGGGCGCTGTACCAGAAATTAGGGCTGACGCTGTTTGAATAGGAGGGATACCATGAATTGGAATGAAACACGCGATTTTCTCTCCCCCTGCTTTCCGGAGTGCATCCGGGATGAATTGGCGATGCTGCTGCCGGGCGAACTGCGCGAAATCCGCATCCGCGCCGAGCGTCCCGCCGTGTTCGTAACAGCGACGCGGACGGCGAAGCTCGACTGGATTCCCGGTCAAATGCAGGTGGAGGCGCTGACAGAGGCGCTTTCAGGACACAGCCTGTTTGCGCGCGCAGACGAAACCCGGCGCGGCTACCTGACGCTGCGCGGCGGCCACCGCATGGGGCTGTGCGGGCACATCACGCGCAAAAACGGACAGAGCACGCTGCGGGACATTGCGTCCGTGTGCATCCGCATTGCGGGCGAATGGCGCGGCTGTGCCGATGGTCTCATCAGCCGCTTCCCCGCCCTGTTTCCGGGCAAAACGCCGTCGGTGCTCATCATCGGCGCACCCGGCAGCGGCAAGACAACGCTACTCAACCGCATACTGTCAAACAGCGAAGGCATACGCTTCGCCGTGATTGTCAACGATATAGGCGAAGTCAACATCGACGCCGAACTCATCGAGCGCGGCGGCATCGTCGGACAGGACAACTCGGGCGACCTCGTGGCCCTGCAGAACGGCTGCATCTGCTGCACCCTCCAGACCGACCTCATCAACCAGCTCATGGGTCTCGTCAACGCCGGCCGCTTTGACTACATCGTCATCGAGGCGAGCGGCATCTGCGAGCCCGAGCCAATCGCCCGCACCATCGCCTCGATTCCCTCGATGGCATCGCCCACCCAGCCCATTCCGCGTCTCGACTGCATCGTGACAGTCGTCGACACCCTCAGGATGAAGGACGAGTTTGAGTGTGGCAGCGCCCTCGAGCGCCCCGACATCGACGACGAGGACCTCGAGCGACTCGTCATCGAGCAGATTGAGTTCTGCAACATCGTGCTGCTCAACAAGGTCTCGATGGTCACCCCAGCCGAGGCCGACGGCGTCTGCGCCGTTGTCCGCGAGCTCCAGCCCAAGGCCGAGATTATCCGCACCGACTGGTGTGACGTCCCGCTCAAGAGCCTTCTCAACACCGGTCTCTTCAACTATGACAAGGTCGCCACGTCAGCACGCTGGATCGACGAGATCGAGAACCACCGTCCCGACGAGGCCGAGGAGGAGGAAGCCCATGCCCATCATCATCACCATCACCATCACGACCATGAGGATGAACACGAGCACGGGCACGAAGACGAGCACGGCCATCACCATCATCACCACCATCACCACCACGACGAGGGCGAGGCCGAGGAGTACGGCATCGGCACGATGGTCTACTATCGCCGTCGGCCGTTCGACCTCAACAAGTTTGACTACCTCGTCGGCAAAGGCTGGCCCGACGGCATCATCCGCTCAAAGGGCGTCGTCTATTTCAGCCAGAACCGCGACATGTCCTACCTCTTTGAGCAGGCCGGCAATCAGACCGACCTCCGCGAGGCCGGCTACTGGTTTGCGACCGCCTCTGAGGAAGACCTCGCCAAGATACGCGCCGCAAACCCCGACTGGGAACGCGACTGGGACCCCGAGTATGGCGACCGCATGATCAAGCTCGTCCTCATCGGCCGTCACCTCGACCGCGACAAAATCACCGAAACCCTCGACGCCTGCCTCGAATAACATTGATAGAAAGATGACCGGAAACGTCAGACCAAAAAAAGCACTCGGCCAGCACTTCCTGACCGACCTCGGCGTCGCCCGCCGCATCGCCGCCACCCTCGACGACTTCAAGGGACTCCCCGTGATTGAGGTCGGTCCCGGCATGGGCGTGCTGACACAGTTCCTCCTGGCCGACGGCCACGACGTCCGCGTCGCCGAGATCGACAAGGAGAGCGTCAGATACCTCGAGGACAACTTCCCCGACCTCCGCGGCCGCATCATCGACGGCGACTTCCTCCGTCTCGACCTCACCGCCGTCTACCCCGGCGGACAGCCGTTCTGCGTCATCGGCAACTACCCCTACAACATCTCTTCCCAGATTTTCTTCCACATCCTCGACTACCGCGACCAGGTGGTCGCATGCTCGGGCATGTTGCAGCGCGAGGTCGCCGAGCGACTCGCCGCCGCCCCCGGCACCAAGTCACGCGGCATCCTGAGCGTGCTGCTCCAGGCGTGGTATGACATCGAGTATCTCTTCACCGTCGACCCCGGCGTCTTCAACCCGCCGCCCAAGGTCAAGAGCGGCGTCATCCGCATGACCCGCAACTCGGTCACCGATCTGGGGTGTGACCAACGGCTGTTCAGGACCGTCGTCAAGACGACATTCGGCCAGCGCCGCAAGACCATCCGCAACTCCGTGCGCGGACTTCTGCCCCCCGGCACACCTCTCCCCGACTCCGAGCTCATGGCCATGCGCCCCGAGCAGCTCTCGGTCAGCCAGTTCATCCAACTCACCAATCTTATCTCAGCCACACGTCAATGAAAGAATTTACACCCGAATATCTCGACTACGTGCGCGGCGTCATCGCCGCCCGCGACGAGGCGGCTGCACGGGCCCTTCTCGACGACCTACACCCCGCCGACATCGCCGAGCTCTACCAGGACCTCGACCTGTCTGAAGCCGAGTTTCTCTACAAGCTCCTCGACGACGATGTGGCCGCCGACGTGCTGATGGAACTCGACGAGGACGACCGTCACAAGCTGCTCTCCAACATGCCGGCCGAGGACATCGCCCGTCAGGTCATCGACCACCTCGACACCGACGACGCCGTCGACATCATCCAGGAGCTCGACGAGGAAGACCGCGACAAAATCATCTCCCACATCGACGACGTCGACCAGGCGAGCGACATCATCGACCTCCTCAAGTATGACGAGGAGACCGCCGGCGGTCTGATGGGTACCGAGATGATTGTCGTCAACGAGAACTGGAGCATGCCCGAGTGCATCAAGCAGATGAGGATGCAGGCCGAGGACATGGACGAAATCTACAACGTCTACGTCGTCGACAACGACAACCGTCTGACGGGCGTCCTCCCGCTGAAAGAGCTTATCACCCACCCCTCCGTCTCCAAGATAAAGCGCGTCGTCGAGATGGACCCCGTCTCGGTCAAGGCCGACACTCCCATCGACGAGGTGGCCCACGACTTTGAGAAGTACGACCTCGTGGCCATGCCTGTCGTCGACTCGATAGGCCGACTGGTCGGGCGCATCACCGTCGACGACGTCATGGACGCCGTCCGCGAGTCGAGCGAGCGTGACTATCAGCTGGCATCGGGTCTGTCGAGCGACGTCGAGACCGACGACAAACTCTTTGACCAGACCAAGGCGCGCCTCCCGTGGCTGCTCATCGGCATGTTTGGCGGCATCGCCAACTCGCTCATCCTCGGCAACTATCAGGCCGGCTTTGAGGCCGACCCCACTCTGGCGCTGTTCATCCCCCTCATCGGCGGCACCGGCGGTAACGTCGGCACCCAGTCGTCGGCCATCGTCGTTCAGGGCCTCGCCAACGGCTCGCTCGACATCCGCAACTCGGGTCGACAGCTCCTCAAGGAGCTCGGCATCGGCCTCATCAACGGCCTCATCATCTCGCTGCTGGTATTTCTCTACAACTTCTTCCGCATGGGCCCGGCCGGCACAGCCACCACTCTGGCCGTCTCGCTGTCGCTCTTTGCCGTCGTCATGTTTGCCTCGGTCTTCGGCACATTTGTCCCCCTGATGCTCGAGAAGTTAAAGATCGACCCGGCACTCGCCACAGGCCCCTTCATCTCCATCACCAACGACATCATCGGCATGGTCATCTACATGTCCATCTCGACCGTCCTGCTCATTTCGTTCCACTGACAATCCGGCCGTCGGCCCCCGTCTTCAGGTCACCCTCGTCGAGCATCCGGCGCACCAGCTCGAGGGCCCGCGCCCTGCGCGACGGCGCTATCTGCTCCAGGATGTAGTCCAGCGGATGCCCGCCCGGCTGCGACGCCAGATATTCCACCGTCGACCGCATCGTCACGGCCTCCGACGCCTGCGCCGTCTTCCCGGCCGGACGCCGCGACGCCCGGCACACGTCACACTTGCCGCACGGACTCGGATGCTCCTCGCCAAAGTATCGCAACAGCACTGCCTGGCGGCACTCGGTCGTGGTGAACGCAAACTCCTGCATCGCACGCACGCGCCGCTCCATGTTCTCGCGCTGCTCGTCATACACCTCGCGCGGCAGCACGATGTAGCGCGGCTCCTCGCGCGAGGTCGTCCACACGATATAGGGCGTCGTCTTGCGCGGCACATAGGTGACGGCGTGCAGCCGCGACAGATAGAGCAGCGACTCATACACCTGATAGTCCGTCAGCCCGAGCTGCCGCGCTATCAGAGGCTCGCTGATGTAAACATAGTCGGTAAAAAGCCCTGTATACGTGCGCAGTATCATCTGTAGCACCGAGTCGGTCACCTCGTCGAGCGGCAGGTCATAGAGCTCGCGCTTGTTGACCGTCACCATCATCCGCGACCGCGTCGTGGTCTCCTCGACAAACTCCAGATAGCCGCTCCGCGTCAGTATCATCAGCGCGCTGTGTGCCACCTGAGGCTTGATGTCAAACGTGTTGCAGAACAGGTTGAAGTTAAACTCGCACACCCTCTCATATCCATCGCCGACGGCCACCTCCAGGAAGTTGCCCGCCATCTCATAGACGTGACGTATCGTGTCGATGTCGGGAAAGCTCTCGCTGATGCGCCGCGTGAGCAGCCCCTTGTCGGCCCGCGAGACCAACAACACGGCATAGGCCGGCTTGCCGTCTCGACCGGCGCGTCCCGCCTCCTGATAGTACTCTTCGAGCGACGGCGGCAGATCGATGTGGGCCACCACGCGCACATCGGGCTTGTCGATGCCCATCCCAAAGGCGTTGGTCGCGACAATGACCCTGACGCGGTCCTCCTTCCAGGCATTCTGCCGCTCCTCTTTCTCCTCCGGCGCCAGTCCCGCGTGATAGTAGTCGGCCGATATGCCCTGCGACTGCAGGAACATCGCAATCTCGCGTGTGCGCTTGCGCGAGCGCACGTAGACAATCGCCGTCCCCGTGGTGCCGCGGAGCACCCTGAGCAGCATCCCCTCCTTATAGTCGCCCTGACGGGCTATATAGCTCAGGTTGTCGCGCGCGAAGCTGCGCGCCATCACGTTTGGCGCCCTGAACTCGAGCTGCTTCATGATGTCGTCCACAACCCTCCGCGTGGCCGACGCCGTCAGCGCCAGCACCGGCACGCCGGGAAACATCCGGCGCGTCTCGGCAATCTTCAGGTAACTCGGGCGGAAGTCATATCCCCACTGCGAGATGCAGTGCGCCTCGTCGACCACTATCAGGCTGACATTGAACAGTCTCAGCTCGTCGACAAACGACCGCGACCTCAGCTTCTCGGGCGAAACGTATGCGATCTTGACTTTCCCCAGCCGACAGCGGTCGATGGCCAGCCGCGACTCGCGCCGCTGCATCCCCGAGTGAAAGTAGAGCGCCTTGATGCCGTGGCTCTTCAGGTTGTCCACCTGGTCCTTCATCAGCGAGATGAGCGGCGTGACAACCAACGTCAGTCCCTCGAGCACCATCGCCGGCACCTGAAACGTCAGCGACTTGCCGCCGCCGGTCGGAAGCAGCCCCACTGTGTCGCGCCCCTCGAGCACCGACGTGATTATCTCCTCCTGGAGCGGACGGAACCCGTCATACCCCCAGTAGCGACGCAACACGTCGTGGATGGCCTGCGACTGACTGTCCTTGTCTGACACTGAATGTAATGTTAGCTTGCAGCGGCCGCTCAGGCAAGGTGGATGTCCTTGATCAGCAGCTGTATCGCGTTGATGTTGTTGCGCTGATGCTTGTTCTCCTCGATTGTGAAGCAGATGTCAAACCGGTCGCCGGCATGGATGCGTTCAAACTTGTCGGCCATGTTGAAGGCGATGCCGTTAAACACCTTGCCCGACGTGTCGTCGACAATCTCGAGCTTGATGTGCTCCAGGTGCTTGCCCACGAGCTTGCTCGTGCCGAAGTCGAGGACGTTGCGCGCACAGAACACCGGCTTGCTGTTGCCCGGCCCATAGGGCGCGAAGCGTCTGAGCACCGACAGGAAGTCGGGCGTAATCTGCGAGAACGTGATATACGAGTCTATCTCGAGCATCGGCGTCATCTGTGACGGCAGGATGTTGTCGTTGACAAACTTCTCAAACCGCTCCCTGAACTCGGGTATATTCTCCTCCTTCAGCGACAGCCCGACGGCATAGGTGTGACCGCCGAAGTTCTCGAGCAGGTCGCGCTGAGCGTCCACCGCGTGATACACGTCAAATCCCTGCACCGACCGCGACGACCCCGTCGCCAGCCCGTTTGACATCGTCAGCACCACCACCGGCTTGTAGTACAGCTCGGTCAGGCGCGAGGCCACGATGCCGATGATGCCCTTGTGCCAGTCCTTGTTATAGATGACTATCGACTTGCGGTTCTGCAACACCTCGGTGTGCGACTCGATTATCGCGTTGGCCTCCTCGGTGATGCGCTTGTCAAGCTCCTTGCGGTCCTGATTGTAGCGGTCGATGGCGCGCGCCTTCTCCATCGCCTCGGTCATGTCGCGCGACACCAGCAGCTCCACCGCCTCGCGTCCGCTCTGCATGCGCCCCGAGGCATTGATGCGCGGACCTATCTTGAAGATGACGTCGCTGATGCTTATCTCGCGTCCCGTCAGGCCGCAGATGCGGATGATCGCCCGCAGGCCCAGGTTGGGATTGGTGTTGAGACGGCGCAGTCCGTGATAGGTCATGACACGGTTTTCGCCCACCATCGGGACGATGTCGGCCGCGATCGACACTGCCACCAGGTCGAGCATTCCCTCCAGGTCGCTCGTGTCGAGACCGTTGCTGCTGTCTCTTATACACATCTCCGAGCCCACGAGACCTCTCTACATCTCGT
>ENA-OZGY01000075-OZGY01000075.1-human-gut-metagenome-genome-assembly--contig:-NODE-75-length-10577-cov-4.942692_pt1 | contig 10577 bp, 8 predicted proteins | sample MGYA00245123_ERZ653671 | MGnify/ENA primary metagenome ERZ653671 (study PRJEB26926, sample SAMN06165335) | human gut metagenome | biome: ENVO:00009003; feature: ENVO:2100002; material: ENVO:00002003... | reverse complement strand
ATCAAGGGAAGTAAAGCCCGGTGTGTCAAGCACAAAGGTATCACCGGTTATGTTGAAAATTTCCGTATGCCTTGTGGTATGCTTACCTCTGTTAATCTTCTCGCTTATCTCTCCGGTTCTTGTTTCTGCCTCCGGGAAAACACTGTTAAGAATGGATGATTTACCGACTCCCGAAGGGCCTGCAAATGCAGTGGTTTTATTTTGTAAAACTTCTCTTATTTCATCAATTCCCTTATTCTTTGTAACGCTTGACGTAATAATCCTTGAACCGCATCCCGAAAAATCTTTTATCATTTTATCAAGAATACCGCTGTCCACCTGATCTGTCTTATTAAAACATATTACCGTATCTATTCTGTTATATTCCATCATCACTAAGAACCTGCTTAAAAGATTAAAATTAGGCTCCGGCGATAATGAGGCAAAAACAATCATTGCCTGGTCAATATTGGCAACTGCCGGTCTTATAAGTTCATTCTTTCTCGGAAGAATATCCGTGATATTTCCTGTATGTTCATTGTCACTGATAATATCTATCAGGACATTGTCGCCTACCAGCGGTTTTATTTTTTTGTTACGGAAAACGCCCTTGGCTTTGCACTCATAAACGCCTGCCTCGATGACATACACGTAATAAAACCCTGCTATTCCTTTTATAATTTTTCCCTGCATATTCTCCGTTATCTTTCCTGATAAAATAACCGCTTAGCTGTATCACTAAACGGTTACTTTATGATAATTTTATTCGATTACAACCGGAATATTGTCACTTGTTGCAGTAGCGCTATTTCCGTCTGCCTTAGTATATTTTATGGTAACAACAATATATGCCTCTCCTGCTTTGGCATCCTTAATCTGTGTTGTAAAATGATAGCCTCCTTTTACTTCACTTATATTATTATATTTTGCCGGAGTACCTGCTTCTACCGATGCCTTATTACCGTCATTATTGGTGTAATGAACTGAGAAGATAAGTTCAACTGCGGCTTTCTCATCACAATCCGAATTAATCTTATTTGCTATAGCATCAAGGTTAATTGTCTGTGTAACCGAAAGTACAACTACAGGTGTTGTGGATGGTTCCGTAGGTGCCGGTGTCTGTTCAACTCCAAGGCTTATAACAACATCAATGGCTGTTCCTATATTAACGGAGTCATTAACCGAATATCCGTTAATTGAAATAATCTTTCCTGCTTCAACCTTATCGTCATGCTTTTCTGTTACTTTTCCTAACTTGAGAGAATACTTGTCAAGAAGTTCTTCTGCCTCACTCTTTGTCTTTCCTACAATATCAGGAATTATAGGTTTACCAAGGCTGACAACAAGACCAATCTTAGCTGTTGAAGGTGTTTCTTCACCAACCTTAGGACCGTTCTGTGTTATTACATAACCTTCTTCTACTTCATTGTCGTATGCACGTTCAACGCTTACGTTATTGATATCAAAACCAAGGTCTTCAAGTTCTTTCTTGGCATCCGATTCTGTCTTATTGCTAAGGTCAGGCATCTTAATGTTGACTTCGTTCTTTCCTTTATAAAGTACAACAGTTACCTGTGTTCCCGCATTAACCGTTGTTCCTGCCACAGGGTCGGTTGATTCAACTTTACCTATAAGGGAATCGTCAGTTGTCTCTATATACTGGAATGTATATTTAAGTTCTGCCTTAATGATAGCTTCCTCTGCTTCATTCTGGGTCTTGCCGATTACGTCTACCATCTCAACTTTCTTGACACCCTTGCTTATATATACGGTTATTGTTGTGTTTTTATCTACAAAAGAACCGATTTCAGGGTTGGTATCATATACCTTGTCAACATCATCTTCTTTAGAATAACCGTATTCATATTTAAAGCCGAGTTTTTCATCATTAAGAGCTTTCTTTGCTTCTTCAAGAGTCATTCCGAGAACATCAGGAACTTTTACTTTATCCGATGTATCTTCGATGCTTGATGTAGGCTCATTTTTCTTACCGCTGCTTCCCGAACCGAAGTTCTTGGCAATCTTGGTAATAAGGATTACAAGGATTACAACAATGGCAACCGCAACCGATATGGCAAGTATTGTTATAACCTTATCGATTGTCTTTTTGTTATCTGCTTCATCCTCATCTAATTCCTCATCATCGTCAATGTCTTCAAGATTATCGTCGTCATCATCTGCGTCAATGTCATCATCATCCGCTATATCATCAACGCTGCTCTTTTTATTTACTTCACCGATTGGTGCTGCCTCAATATCCTCCGCCTTGACGGTTGATGATTTTTCAGCTATTTCATTCACTTCATCAGGTGTGATAAGCTTTGTAGGTGCATCGGATGCCAATGGTGCTCCAATTGTAACAAAATCTTCATCAGGTGTTACAAGAGAGCGCTTAAGATCTGCAATAAGATCTGTCATATTCTGATAACGACGTTCTGTACGCTTCTGTGTACATTTAAGAACTATCTTCTCAACACTTACAGGTATCTCAGGAACATATTGTCTTGGTGAAACAATTTCATCCTGAATATGCTGAAGTGCAATTGCTACGGTAGTATCACCTTCAAAAGGTACTCTGCCCGTAAGCATTTCATAAAGTGTTATACCGAAAGAATATATATCACTCTTCTCATCACTGTATCCGCCTCTTGCCTGTTCAGGTGAAATATAGTGAACAGAACCCATAACCGATGAATTAATAGTGTTGGAAGAAGCAGCTCTTGCTATACCGAAATCGGTTACTTTAACTTTGCCTTCCTTAGAAATTATAATATTCTGTGGCTTAATGTCCCTGTGGACAATGTTATGCTTATGGGCAGCATCAATTCCCTGTGCTACCTGGATTGCAATGCTTACCGCTTCCCTTACGCCAAGAACACCTTTTTTTTCTATGTATTTCTTAAGCGTAATACCTTCCACAAGTTCCATTACAATGTAATATATGCCATTCTCTTCTCCTACATCGTATACATTAACGATATTGGCGTGCATAAGGCCTGCCGCAGCCTGTGCCTCAGCCTTGAATTTAGATACAAATGTCTTATCTTCGCTGTACTCAGGCTTGAGCACCTTGATTGCAACATAACGATTTAATTTGTGACATTTTGCTTTATATACATCAGACATTCCTCCCGAACCGATTCGTTCAAGAATTTCATATCTTTCTGCTATAAACATTCCTTTTCTTAACATATTTCCTCCTAAATTATGGTTCTATAATAATTACTGAAATATTATCTTTGCCACCATTCTGATTAGCCATCATAACAAGTTTATCTGCTTTATTCATAATATCATCATGGCCTGACATAACCGACTCAATTTCTTTATCGGTTACCATATTGGTAAGACCGTCTGTACACATAAGGATACGGCTGTTATCTTCTATCTCTATCTCAAAGAAATCCGGTATAACGTTCTCAGCTCCTCCAAGTGCTCTTGTTATGACATTTTTATATTCATTGGTTCTGGCATCCTCTCTGTTAAGTGTACCCATCTGAACCATCTCTTCTACATATGAATGATCTCTTGTTACCTGCTTTAATTCCCTGTCGGCAAGATAAAGCCTGCTGTCACCGATATTGGCAACATACATGGACCTGCCGTATATTACAGCCACAACAAAGGTAGTTCCCATTCCTCTGTAATCCTCTGATGTGGAGGCTAACTTTAACAACTCTTCATTTGTATGATTTATTGCATCGGACATTATCTGCACAGGCTTAGATGACACGGAATTCTTAACACAGTCAATAAATGTGTTGACGGAAAACTTAGAGGCAAGATCTCCTGCCTTATGTCCTCCCATTCCATCAGCAACTATAAACAGGTTCGGCAGGTTACCTACCGGTTTCACCGTTGAAAAAACATAGTCCTGATTCATATTTCTCTGTCTGCCCACATCCGTTAATGCGTATGCGTTCATTAATTAAGCTCCTTTATATTCGTCACTATGTTATTAAAATTGCATTTTATCCCATTCATTTTATCACAAGGATAAAAAAAGTACAACAAGTTAAATTTTAGCATCATTATCGTCCATATATCTTTTGCGAAGCTGTCCGCAGGCTCCGTCTATATCTCTTCCCATCTCCCTGCGCACCGTAACCTGAATCCTGTTTTTTTCAAGGATATCTTTGAACTTCTTAATGCTCTTTGTATCCGACTGCCTGTAGTCTCTTTCCTTAATGGGATTAACAGGAATCAGATTTATGTGGCAGTTCATTCCTTTTACCAGGTCTGCCAGTATCAAAGCATGTTCGCTCCCATCATTTTCGCCTTTTACAAGACTGTATTCAAAAGTTATCCTTCTGCCTGTCTTTTCAATGTAATAACTGCAGGCATCCATAATTTCACTTATGGAATATTTATTGGCAACCGGCATTAATTTTTTGCGCATCTCATCCGTTGGGGAATGTAATGATATTGCTAACGTAATCTGCAGTCTCATATCAGCCAGTTCATATATTCTCGGAACAAGGCCACAGGTTGATACTGTTAAATTTCTGGCACTGATATTAAGTCCGTTTTCATCTGTAAGGAGTTTTTCAAATTTAATAAAGTTATCAAAATTATCAAAAGGCTCCCCGGACCCCATTACAACAACGTTGGATACCCTGTTTCCCGTAAGTGACTGTATTCTGTATATCTGGTCAAGCATTTCCGACGGATACAGATTTCTGGCAAGTCCGTCAAGGGTTGAGGCACAGAACCGGCAGCCCATCCTGCAGCCAGCCTGTGATGAAATACATACGGAATCTCCATGGTGGTAGTGCATAAGCACACTCTCGATATAATTGCCGTCGTACAGCCTGAAAAGATATTTTGAGGTACCGTCTTCTTTGGATACCTGTACTCTTTCAGGATATAATGAAGCATAAAAAGTGTTTTCCTTTAACTTTGCTTTAAGCGAAGCGGGGATATTAGTCATCTCATCATATCCCGGAACAAGTCTGACATGCATCCATTCATAAAGCTGTTTTGCCCTGAATTTAGGCTCTCCAAGGCTTACAATGTATTCTGTTAATTCATCCAAATCAAGAGATTTGATATCTGTAAGTTCCACGTTATTTTCTCCTAAATAATGCTATGAAAAATCCGTCAAAATTATTATTTTCATCCGGTATTATTTCAAGTATTCCCTTTTTATAATATTTTTTCATATTATCAGGTACCCTGTCTTCAAAATCCACAAGGACATAATCACCGTATGAAAGTATATGTTCCACATTACCCATATTTTCTTCATAATTAAGTGTACATGTACTGAAGCAGAATTTTCCACCGTGTTTTACATATTCTTTTGAATTATCAAGGATCTTTTTCTGGAGTTCTGATAATTCATGACATTTTTCTTCACTTGCGTGATACTTTATATCGGGCTTTTTATTAAGAATACCAAGTCCGGAACAAGGGAGGTCGGCTATCACTACATCTGCTTTTTCAACAGAATCTTCCCATTTTACCGTAGCATCCTTTACAACAGCTTTGATGTTGCAAAGATTAAGCCTGTCAATATTTTCGTTAATCATCTTAACCTTATTGTCGGAAACATCCCTTGCCTCTACAAATCCGGTATTATCCATAAATTCCGCTATATGAAGGCTTTTGCCTCCCGGTGCAGCACACAAATCTATTACATAGCTGTCTTTTTCGGGATTAATTGCATAACATACCATCATCGAACTTAAATCCTGCACGAAAAAATCTCCGTTTGCAAAGGTATTTAATTTATTAAGGTAATCAAATCCCTCTATTTCCAAAGCACAGTCAGGTTCTTCTATTACTTTTGCACGGACATTTTCCGCTGTAAGTCTTTTAACAAGTTCTTCTCTCGTACAATGGTTAAAATTGCATCTGACTGTCAGCGGTCTTTTTGAATACTGTGCCTTAAGTATTGCTTCCGTATTCTCTTTACCGTATTCTTTCAGCCATTTATCAACAATCCATCCGGGAGTGGAATATTTTAACCACAATTCCTGTGGCATTTCAATTTTGTTCTTTTCTCTTGCGATGGTTCTCAAAACACCGTTTACAAAACCTTTAAGGGCAGTAAAGCCTTTCTTCACAGAAAGTCTGACTGCTTCGTTACATACCGCAAAATCTTTAACGCCTTCCATATATATAAGCTGATATGTGCTCATCCTCAAAATATTGCGTATAACAGGTTTCATTTTATTTACAGGTGTTTTTGAAAAAAGATTAATGATATAATCCAGAGTTATTTTTCTCTCAACCGTTCCAAGAATTGTCCTGCTTATAAAAGAACGATCAATATTATCAAGATACTGATACTTTTTCAGGACCTCCGGTAAAACTATATGTGTAAACCTGTCTTTTTCGTTTATTTCAATCAATGCGTCAAGAATAATATTTCTGGTATTCACATTCTGGTTCATAATATCATTCCTTCTGTTACGGCTGTGCCTCTTAAAAAGCTTTCCGTATCCATTCTCTTTTTGCCCTCAAGCTGTAATTCAAGGACTTTTATTCCGCCATTACCACAGGCAATGGAAAAAGATTTTTTGGTAACATCATAAATTGTTCCCGGTTCAAGTCCGTCGCACTCACATACAGCGGCTTTCCATATCTTGAGTGTCCTGCCGTTATATACCGTATATGCGGACGGCCATGGATTAAGTCCTCTTATAAGTCTTTCAAGGGTAATGGCATCCTTTGTAAAATCAAGCTTTCCAAGTGATTTGTCAAGTTTACCCGCATAAGTAGAAATGCCCTCCTGCTTTACAGCCCTTGCGGTTCCGTTTTCAATTTCAGCAAGTGTTGAAACAAGTGTTCCGGCACCAAGGTCAGCCAGTTTGTCAAAAAGACTGCCACCGGTTTCATCGGGAGCCAGCTCTATTTTTGCCACTTTAAGCATATCTCCCGTATCAAGGCCTTCATCCATCTGCATTATGGTAACTCCGGCTTCTTTTTCACCGTCAATTACTGCCCACTGGATAGGTGCGGCTCCTCTGTATTTTGGCAGAAGAGAAGCATGAACATTTACGCATCCGTACTTAGGAAGCTCAAGAATCTCTTTTGAAAGAATCTGTCCGTATGCCACTACCACTATTACATCAGGAGATATTTTTTTAAGTATATCCACAAATTCAGGATTTCTGACCTTTAAAGGCTGAAACACTTCAATATTGTGTTCTAAGGCTTTTACCTTGACGGGGCTCATTGATATTTCCTTGCCCCTGCCTTTTTGTTTGTCGGGCTGGGTTATTACTGCCGCTACTTCATGACCTGCCTGTATTATTGCTTCAAGCGTACTGACGGCAAAATCAGGGGTTCCCATAAATACAACTTTCATATATTACTCCTCGTCTTCGTCATTTACTACTTCCATAAGGCTTCCTTCAACGTGGTCGATATATAAATCGCCATCAAGATGTCCCAGTTCGTGGCATATTGCCCTTGCCAGAAGTTCTTCGCCTTCAATCGTATATTCATTCATCTGAAGGTCATAAGCTTTTGCTTTTACATAATTGGGTCTTGTAACAATTCCTGCTTTTCCGGGAATACTAAGGCAACCTTCCTGTCCGGTCTGTGAACCTGAAGTTTCAAGGATTTCAGGGTTAATCATTATGATGGGTCCGTCACCAATATCAATTACAACTATTCTTTTTAAAATTCCTACCTGTGGTGCCGCAAGTCCCACGCCATTTGCCTCATACATTGTATCAAGCATATCTCCTACAAGTTCTTCCGTTTTTTTTGTAATCTCCTGTACAGGCTTACATACTTTTCTTAAAATAGGGTCATCATTAATTCTGATATTTCTTAATGCCATGTTTTTAACTCCTTTTTTATCTGAAATCATATTGTATCTGACACTTTGAAAGATATTCGCTGTGTTCTTTCATAAAGTTATCAATCTCTTTTTTTATATTCTGAAGTCTTTGGTGTTCTTTATCCTTATAATATATCTGCCGGAAAAAAACATCCTTAACTTTATACACCGGGGCCTTGCCCGGTCCTATTATCTTAGTCCGGCTGTCTGCTTTGTCTGTAAGCTGTTTTATCTTTTCTGACAACTCAGCTGTCTTTTGTTCGTCCTCTGACGCAATCCTTACAGTCATAAAATTATATACCGGCGGATAATCCATAAGCTCCCTGAAAGCTATTTCTTCATTATAAAAACTCTCATAATCGTGATTGCAGGCATGCACAATACTGTAATGCTCCGGTGAATAGGTCTGTATTACGGCATTGCCCTCCTTATTGCCTCTTCCTGCTCTTCCCGTTGCCTGGGTTATAAGCTCAAAAGTTCTTTCTGCCGCCATATAATCCGGCGAATATAATGATACATCTGCAAGAAGAACTCCCACAAGGGTAACATTTGGGAAATCGTGGCCTTTTACAATCATCTGTGTGCCTATAAGAATATCGGCTTCATGGTTTTCAAACGCCTCTAATATCTTTGCATACCCGTCCTTGTTACGCGTAGTATCGGCATCCATGCGTAAAACTTTATTATCAGGGAAAAGTTTTTTAGTTTCCGATTCCACAAGTTCAGTTCCGGCTTTAAATCTTCCGATATGTTTTGAACCGCACTCCGGACATATTTTTATGCCGGGTGTTTCATAACCGCAGTAATGACATACGAGCCTGCCATTCCCATGTTCGGTGAGGGATACCGCACAGTGAGGACATGTAATTACATGTCCGCAGTTACGGCAACTTAGGAATCCAAGATATCCCCGTCTGTTAAGAAAAAGCATAACCTGCTCTTTCATTGACAGTTTTTCTTTCATAAGTTCCATAAGTCTGTTGCTGAACATCGTCCTGTTACCATTTCTCAGTTCTTCCCTTAAATCAACAATCTCTGCTGTGGGAAATCCCGCAAGGCCTGCCCTGTTATTTAATTCATAAAGTTTAAACCGCCCCGCTTTTGCATTATAATAGCTTTCAAGCGATGGAGTTGCAGAGCCTAAAACCACTTTGGCTCCTGTCATTTTTGCAAGTTCAATGGCTGTTTCCCTTGCATGATACCTTGGAACATTCTCGCTTTTGTATGCACTTTCGTGTTCCTCGTCGATTATTATAAGCGAAAGTCGGTTAAACGGTGTAAAAAGTGCTGACCGCGGTCCAATCATTATTCTTATCTTTCCCGATTTAGCCATTTCAAAACTGTCATATCTTTCGCCTTTTGACATTTTGGAATTTATAACAGAAACGATATCTCCGAATCTGTTATAAAACCTCATCACTGTCTGGTATGTAAGGGATATCTCCGGTATGAGGCATATTACATCACCACCCCGGTTTATAACCCATTCAATCAGTTCCAGATACACTTCTGTCTTGCCGCTTCCCGTTACACCTTTTATAAGTGATGGCATCATATCTCCATTTTCCATGTCTTTGATTATAGATTCCGCAACGTAGCGTTGTTCTTCATTGAGGAGAATTTTTTCTCCGGACTTTATGGTATTTTTTATGGTGTTTCTGAACATTGTATGTGTTGTTATCTCGATTATACCTTTATTTTCCAAGGTTTTTACGGTTGTTAAATTTATATTTAATTTTTGGGTTAGCAGTGAATAATCAACAACAGGCGTCTTTGCAAGTGTTTCTAAAAGTCTCGCCCTTGCGGTATATCTTTTTCTTGCTGCTTCTTTTGCATATTCTTCTGCTTCTTCTTTTGAAATAAGAAGATGTATTGTCTTTTTCTCGATATTTCTGACTTTTTCTTTTACAGGCATTACAAGTTTAAGTGCCTGATTCATTGTGGAACCATAATGATTTTTAATCCAGTTGGCAAGTTTTATCATCCTTCCATCTATTGTGACACTGTGTCCGCAAATCCCTGTAAGGGATTTCATTCTGGATATATCTATCTCCGGTTCATCACTTATATCTACGACATAACCGGTCCGTCTGGTTTTACCGAACGGTATCTGCACTTTCATCCCGATTTCAAGCTCCGGAAGCATTGTTTCCGGAATTATGTATTGAAATATTTTATCCAGTTGTTCATGGGATATATCAACAATTACTCCGGCAAACTTCACTTTATCCACCCTTTTCTATCTTGCTAACTCTTCCATTGCTTTCTGCACAAGTTCTTTATCTGTCTGATGATATCTTACGCCTTTTATTTCCTGATAATCTTCGTGTCCTTTTCCCGCAAGAACGATTATATCTCCCTTTTCTCCGTGTTCGATGGCATATTTAACCGCTTCACCACGGTCTTCCATCATAACATAACTGCCGGAGGTCTTTTTAATTCCGGTCTCAATATCCTGCATTATGAGGACCGGGTCTTCATCTCTTGGATTATCGCTTGTAATTATGGTTAAATCTGCCATTCTGCCTGAAACCTCACCCATTTCAAAACGTCTGAGCTTAGAGCGGTTTCCGCCACATCCGAATAAACATACTATCCTGTTTGGATTATATTCCCTGAGCGTACTTAAAAGACTCTCAAGACTCATTGCATTATGTGCATAATCTATCATCACGATGAAATCGTCAGAAACCTTAACAGGTTCTACTCTCCCTGCTACTCTTGTATTATATAAAGCATCAAGCAGAAGTTTGTCATCCACATTGAAATGTTCGGATACTGTCTCTTATACACATCTGACGCT
>ENA-OZGY01000066-OZGY01000066.1-human-gut-metagenome-genome-assembly--contig:-NODE-66-length-11293-cov-5.276740_pt1 | contig 11293 bp, 6 predicted proteins | sample MGYA00245123_ERZ653671 | MGnify/ENA primary metagenome ERZ653671 (study PRJEB26926, sample SAMN06165335) | human gut metagenome | biome: ENVO:00009003; feature: ENVO:2100002; material: ENVO:00002003... | reverse complement strand
ATCGTCGGCAGCGTCAGATGTGTATAAGAGACAGGTAGTAATTACGAAGAATCTGGAGAGCGGTTTTGCCGTCATCCCCAAGAGACTTGGAACCCCACTGGCTGAGACCGCTGCAGGTAGTCCGTTTGCCGTCGCAGTATTGGGTGAGGATTGGCTGTTTGACATCGGGACGGGATACATAATTTGAGAAATATTCATCAACAACATTGGAAATGGTGTCGAAAATATTACGCTTATTAATCCACTTATGGTCAAAAGCGGTAGAAGATGTAATGGTAAAATAATAACCTTTATTGCGGTACCATTCGGTGTATACACGGTTCAGGGTAAAAGAAATAATGGCAATTACATTGGCTTTGATGGTTTCTCTGGGCCATGTAGGGTATATTTCACTGCTGGCAACATTTTTTATATAATCGGCAAATGGAACGTAGTAGTCCGTTGCTGTCGAGTCGGATGGGACACCGTCATGGACAACAATGGTTTCGGGTACCACAACACGGTCAAGAACAATTTCACCGGTGTTTTCAATGGGTTTTATCTCGGCCTCAGGAATTTTTGGAGGATAGTTGCCGATTAGTGTATTGGGACCAATGTTATAATTGCCGGGATTTCCCGTAAGAACAATATTTTGTATTGATAATATTCCGGAAAAAATATTTGAACCGGTAATGGAAACCGGGGCAAAGCCCGGAGCAGAAGCTACAATATTATACATGGAGTAAGGTATGATAATGCCGGGAGTTTCGCTGATGCTCTGTGGTGGAGCCGGCAGTTCGATTTGTTCTGTCTGACCTATGGAATTGGTTTCTGCAACGTCAACTGGGTTTTCTTCATCCGTACCTTCGTAGATGCTGACGGTTGCATCAATGGGAATTCCTTCTTCATTCGTGATATTAACCTTTAAAAAGCCGGTTTCATCATTTTTATAAAGCATAATTTTAACCTTTCCGGATATTATAATTCATATTGCCGCGATGCAAAATTAATCACAAATGACAGCATCGATGCTTACATAATATTATATGATGAAAAAAATATTTGTTGAGTACAATTTGCATCTTGAAATCAGCCGGATTTTATGGTAAAATTTCTACAATTTGAAGAAAAAAGCGCTATCAGTATGTTTAGTTGTTTTTTTTTTGCCTAAATAAATAATACATGTGAAAGGTTTGAAGGTGTGAAGATGAAAGCATTTTTGATTCTAAGTGACGGAAATGTCTTTGAAGGTACAAGCATTGGAGCTGAGAGAGAAGTAATCAGTGAAATTGTTTTTAATACCTCAATGACAGGATATTTAGAGGTTCTTACAGATCCATCATATGCCGGACAGGCAGTAGTTATGACATATCCATTAATTGGCAATTATGGTATTTGCTATGCTGATGAGGAATCAGGCAGACCATGGCCTGACGGTTTTATTGTCCGAGAACTTTCACGTGTTCCAAGTAACTTCCGTAGTGAAGATTCTATACAAAATTTTCTTAAAGAAAATAACATTCCGGGTATTGCAGGTATTGATACCCGTGCTCTTACCAAGATTCTCAGGGAAAAGGGTACTATGAACGGAATGATTACCACCAATGAGAATTATAATCTTGATGAGATTCTCCCTAAATTAAAAGAATATACCACAGGCAAGGTTGTTGAAAAAGTAACCTGTGAAGAGAAATATGTACTTCCCGGTGATGGATTTAAGGTTGCACTTATGGATTTCGGTGCCAAGAGAAATATTGCAAGATCTCTTAATAAGAGAGGCTGTGAGGTAACAGTTTATCCTGCTTTAACCACAGCAGAGGAAATCCTTGCAGCTAATCCTGACGGAATAATGCTTTCTAACGGCCCGGGAGACCCTAAGGAATGTGTTTCTATTATTAAGGAAATCAAGAAATTATATGATTCAGATGTTCCTATTTTTGCAATTTGTCTCGGACATCAGCTTATGGCACTTGCCACAGGCGCTGATACACATAAGATGAAATACGGACACAGAGGAGCTAATCATCCGGTTAAGGATCTTCAGACCGGTAAGGTATATATCTCATCACAGAACCATGGATATGTTGTTGATATGGATACACTTGATGATAAGATTGCAAGACCTGCATTTATCAATGTTAATGACAGGACCAATGAAGGTCTTGAATATGTAGGCAAGAATATCTTTACAGTCCAGTTCCATCCGGAAGCCTGTGCAGGCCCTAAGGATTCGGATTATCTTTTTGACAGATTCATGAATATGATGAAGAAAGGCAGGGATTAATTATGCCAAAGAATAAAGACATAAAAAAAGTATTAGTAATCGGTTCAGGTCCTATTGTAATCGGTCAGGCTGCCGAATTTGACTATGCGGGAACACAGGCATGTCGTTCTCTTAAAGAAGAAGGCATGGAGGTTGTTCTTGTGAACTCTAACCCTGCCACAATCATGACTGATAAAAATATTGCTGATGAAGTCTACATTGAGCCATTGACAGTTAAGTCACTTGAGCAGATTATTCTCAAGGAGAAACCGGACAGTATTCTTCCTACACTCGGTGGACAGGCAGGTCTTAACCTTGCAATGGAAATTGCTGAGACAGGTTTCCTTGAAGAACATAATGTTAAATTAATCGGTACAACCGCTGAGACAATAAGGAAGGCAGAAGACAGACTTGAATTTAAGACAACAATGGAAAAAATCGGAGAGCCTTGTGCACCTTCTCTTGTTGTTGAGAACGTTGAAGACGGTATTGCTTTTGCCAACCAGATTGGTTACCCTGTAGTTCTCCGCCCGGCATATACACTCGGTGGAAGCGGCGGCGGTATTGCTAAGAACGAAGAAGAACTTATCGACATTCTTTCCAATGGTTTAAGATTAAGCCGTGTAGGCCAGGTACTTGTTGAAAGATGTATCGCAGGATGGAAGGAAATCGAATACGAAGTAATGCGTGATGCCAACGGAACCTGTATTACAGTATGTAATATGGAAAATATTGACCCTGTCGGAGTACACACAGGTGACAGTATTGTAGTTGCACCTTCACAGACACTGTCTGATAAGGAATACCAGATGCTTCGTTCATCAGCTCTTAATATTATTGACGAACTTAAAATAACAGGCGGATGTAATGTACAGTTTGCACTTCATCCAACAAGTTTTGAATATTGCGTTATCGAAGTTAATCCTCGTGTAAGCCGTTCATCAGCCCTTGCTTCCAAAGCAACAGGTTATCCTATTGCCAAGGTTGCGGCTAAGATAGCACTCGGCTATAACCTTGATGAGATACCTAATGCAATTACACATAAGACATTTGCAAGTTTTGAGCCTGCTCTTGACTATTGCGTAGTTAAGATTCCAAGACTTCCTTTTGATAAATTTATTACCGCTTCAAGAAAGCTTACGACACAGATGAAGGCAACCGGTGAGGTCATGAGTATCTGCACTAACTTTGAAGGCGCACTTATGAAGGCTATCCGTTCACTTGAACAGCACGTTGATTCGCTTATGAACGATGATTACTCATCATATTCTGATGATGACATTATAGAACTTCTTCACAACATTGATGATAAGCGTATGTATGTTGTTGCAGAGGCTTTAAGAAGAGGCATTTCTTACGATACAATCCATGATATTACCATGATTGATAAGTGGTTTATCGATAAATTCCACATTATCGTTGAAATGGAAAACCGCCTCAAGACAGAAGAACTTACCAAAGAACTTCTTGCTGAAGCAAAGAGAATTGAATTCCCTGACGTTGTTATCGGAAGACTTACAGGCAGGACAGAAAAAGAAATTAAGGCTTTAAGGGATGAATATGGTATTCATGCGGCATTTAAGATGGTTGATACCTGTGCTGCCGAATTTGAGGCTTCAACACCTTACTACTATTCATGCTACAGCTCAGAAAATGAAGTTATTGAGACTAAGCCTGAGAAAAAAGTCCTCGTACTCGGTTCAGGTCCTATAAGAATCGGACAGGGTATCGAATTTGACTATTGTTCGGTTCACAGTACATGGGCATTCAAGGCTGAAGGATATGAGACAATCATTATCAATAATAACCCTGAAACAGTAAGTACCGACTTTGATATAGCTGACAAACTTTATTTTGAACCATTGACACCTGAGGATGTTGAAAGCATTGTTGAACTTGAACATCCGGACGGAGCTGTTGTACAGTTCGGTGGACAGACAGCCATTAAGCTCACAAAAGCATTAATGGAAATGGGCGTTCCAATTCTCGGTACAAGCGCAGAAGATGTTGATGCGGCAGAAGACAGAGAGCTTTTTGATGAGATTCTTGAACAGACAGGAATTCCGAGAGCAGCAGGAAAGACAGTCTTCACTACAGAAGAAGCTCTTGAGGCAGCTAATGAATTAGGTTATCCTGTTCTTGTAAGACCTTCCTATGTCCTTGGCGGACAGGGTATGCAGATTGCCATAAGCGACAAAGATATTGTTGAATTTATGGAAATCATTAACAGACAGGTTCAGGAACATCCAATCCTTGTTGATAAATACCTTATGGGTAAGGAAATTGAAGTTGATGCCGTTTGTGACGGAGAAGATATTTTAATCCCCGGTATTATGGAGCATATTGAAAGAGCCGGTATCCATTCAGGAGACAGTATTTCAGTATATCCTGCCCAGAGTATTTCACAGAAAATTGTGGATATGCTTGAAGATTATACAATTAAGCTTGCAAGAGCTTTACATGTAAAAGGTCTTATTAATATCCAGTTTATCGTATACAATGACCAGGTATATGTAATAGAGGTTAATCCACGTTCTTCAAGAACTGTTCCATATATAAGCAAAGTTACAGGTATTCCTATTGTAAAACTTGCTACACAGGTTATTATCGGTAATACAATCAAAGGTCTTGGCTATACACCCGGACTTCAGAAGAAAGCAGACTATATTGCTATCAAGATGCCTGTATTCTCATTTGAAAAGATTCGTGGCGCTGATATCAGCCTTGGACCTGAAATGAAATCGACAGGTGAATGTCTTGGTATAGCAAAAGATTTTAACGAAGCATTATACAAAGCCTTTGTAGGTGCAGGCGTTAATCTTCCAAAACATAAACAGATGATTATGACAGTTAATGACCATGAGCAGAAAGATGCTCTTTCGGTTGCAAAACGTTTTGCAGCTCTTGGATATACAATTTATGCGACAAGAGGTACAGCACGTTATTTCAATGAAAACGGCGTTGAGGCAATTAAGATCAATAAGGTTGAACAGGAATCACCAACACTTCTTGACCTTATTCTTGACCACAAGATTGACCTTGTTATCGATATACCTGAGAACGGTATTGAAAAGAGCCACGATGGTTTCATTATCAGAAGACATGCAATCGAGACCGGTGTAAACGTTCTTACATCACTTGATACAGCCAATGCATTGCTTACAAGTCTTGAATGTCAGGCAACACAGTCAATGACACCGATTGATATAGCAACAATTTAATTGTTATGGAATAATTAAGAATTTCTAATGACAGCTATGAGTTTATCTGGGATTACCGGAATCCTCTCATAGCTGTTTTAACGTTAAAATTTCTTTACAACCGTAAATATGAAAAGTATAATGGAACATAACCAACGGAGGAATAATTTTTATGAAAAAAATATTAGACCAGATTACAGAAATAGTCGGAAATGCTTTTAAACAATGCGGCTATGATGATAAATACGGAAAGACAGGAATATCCAACAGACCTGATTTATGTGAATATCAGTGCAACGGAGCAATGGCAGCAGCAAAGGAATATAAGAAAGCACCATTTATGATTGGTGATGAAGTGGTTGCAATTTTACAGGACAACAGTGCCTTTGAGAAGGTTGAATGTATCAAACCGGGCTTTATCAACATGGTAATGAGTGCAGATTTTATAGGTGGTTATGTTCGTGCCATGGCTTTGGAAGATAAGTTTGGATGCGACTGTGAACCTAAGGATGAGACGGTATTTGTTGATTACGGCGGAGCTAATGTAGCCAAACCTCTTCATATCGGACATCTTCGTTCGGCAGTAATCGGCGAAAGTGTAAAAAGAATCTGCAAATTTGCAGGTTATAAGACAATAGGTGACGTTCATCTTGGCGACTGGGGTCTCCAGATGGGACTTATTATTACAGAACTCAAAGAACGTAAACCGGATTTACCATATTTTGATGATAATTTCACAGGTGAATATCCGGCGGAAGCACCTTTTACAATATCAGAACTTGAGGAAATTTATCCATGTGCCAGCGGCAAATCAAAAGAAGATGCCGAATATAAGAAATCGGCTCAGAATGCCACATATCTTTTACAGAACGGTCACAGGGGATACACAGCCCTCTGGAAACACATTATCAATGTGTCGGTTGCTGATTTGAAGAAAAATTATGACAACCTTAATGTCCATTTCGATTTATGGAAGGGTGAAAGTGATGCCCAGCCATATATTGCTGATATGGTTAAGGATATGGTAGACAGGGGGATAGCCCATGAAAGCCAGGGTGCCATTGTTGTAGACATAGCCGAGGAAAATGACAGCAGGGAGCTTCCTCCATGTATCATCCAGAAATCGGACGGAGCAGCCAATTACGAGACCTCCGACCTTGCGACACTTATCGAGAGGGAAAAATTATATGCACCTAAGTCATACATTTACCTTGCAGATAAGAGACAGGAACTTCACTATACACAGTTTTTCCGTGTGGCAAGAAAAGCAGGAATCGTATCTCCTGATACAGAACTTAAGTTCATCGGTTTCGGTACGATGAACGGCAGTGACGGCAAACCTTTCAAGACAAGACAGGGTGGTGTACTGCGTCTTGAATACCTCATAAAAGAAATTGAAGACAAGGTATACGAAAAAATCATGGCTAACCGTACCGTGGATGAGAGTGAAGCCAGAAATACAGCTAAAATGGTAGGACTTGCCGCATTAAAATATGGTGATTTGTCCAATCAGGCATCTAAGGATTATGTATTTGATATTGATCGTTTCACCTCTTTTGAGGGAGACACAGGTCCATATATCCTTTACACAATTGTACGAATTAAATCTATTCTTAAAAAATATGAAAATGCAGGAGGCATGGTGTCAGGTATCCATACTGCTAACCCTGAGAGCGAGAGCGAACGTTCACTTATGCTTGTGCTCACAGGCATGCAGGATATGATTAAGACAGCATATGAAGAAAGTGCACCTCACAAAATTTGTAAATTCATATATGATCTTTCCAATGCTTTTAACCATTTTTATCATGAAACAAAGATTCTTTCAGAAGAAGATGAAAATAAAAAGAAAGGTTATATTGCACTTATAAAACTTACAAAAGATGTGTTAGAGACATGTGTTGACTTGCTTGGTATCGAAGCACCGGAGAGAATGTAATGTCAAAAGCAAAGGATTTAACAACAGGAAAACCAATCAGCCTTATGATAAAATATGCAATCCCTGTGCTGATTGGCAATCTTGTACAGCAGATATATAATTTTGCCGACACAATTATTGTCGGACAATGTCTTGGAAACAGTACATTGGCTGCCGTAGGTAATACCGGGTCAATGTTTTTCCTTGTCAATGGGTTTGTTATAGGAATAACAAGCGGTTTTTCGGTCCATATAGCACAATGCTTTGGGGCAAAAGATTATGACAGGATGCGTAATTCCGTATGTAATGCCATTATGTTGTGGTCCGGAATCACATTGTTTATCACTTTACTTTCGGTGCTGATAACCAAGCCGGTTCTAAGGCTTATTAACACACCGGACGGTATTTTTGATATGTCCTATAATTATATCGTTATTATTTTTGCAGGAATAGCTGCACCTATGCTATACAATGCCGTTTCGTGTATACTAAGGGCTCTTGGTGACAGCAAAACCCCGCTTTATTTCCTGATTTTTTCAGCACTCCTTAACATTGGTCTGGATTTGCTTTTTATAGTCGTATTTAATTGGGGCGTTGCAGGTGCCGCCATTGCTACAGTGCTTGCACAGCTTGTTGCCGGAATTGCGTGTATCGTATATATTTCCGTTAAGTTCCCTGTTCTTCATATAAAGAAAGAAGATTTTAAAATTAATCCGGGAATTATAAAGACACACCTTACCATAGGACTTCCGATGGCGTTCCAGTTTTCGGTTACGGCAATCGGAACAATCATCCTACAGGGTGCCGTAAATGTATTTGGAGAGAATTACATTGCCGCTTTTACGGCTTCCAGTAAAACGGAACAGCTTATCATGCAGTTTGGCATATCGGGAGGCGTAACAGTTGCAAATTTTGTCGGTCAGAATGTAGGTGCCGGCAGATATGACAGGATTAAAAACGGAATATTGAAATGGAGTCTTTTTACGGTTGGAAGCGCAGTTTTATGTATGGGTGTTATTTTCATTTTCGGCAGACCAATCAGCCGGCTTTTCATAAAAGGCGGGGATGAATTAATACTTTCCTATGCAATGACTTATCTCCATATTTCAATGTTTTTCTATATCCCATTGTTCCAGATTTTTATTTTCAGAAATGCTCTTCAGGCAATGGGTAAGACAACAATGCCGTTACTTGCGGGATTTTTTGAACTTGGAGCAAGGTCTATAGTCGCATACACGCTTCCAAAAGCGATAGGTTTTTCCGGTGTATGTTTTGCCGGTCCGGTTGCATGGGTATGTGCTGCCGTACCGCTTATTATCACTTATATAATTTATATGAAAAAATTTAAGAAAAAAGGGTATTTTAATACTCAATTTAGTTGACAAATACCCCCTAAAAATCCGATAATAGAGGTAGCTTAATTTTGAGACTATTTGAACGGAGAGGGTCAGACATGAAAGATAAAGACAAACATGGATTTGGTACTTTCGGTGCCATAGTATTAGGAGTTACGGCAGTTGCAACAGCAATTGTGGCAGTCAGCAAGAGCAAGAAGAAAAAGCAGAGTTTAAACAGTTTCCTGAAGGATGAACTTGTCAAACTTCCACTTTTTAGTAAGAATGAATCCCACCACGCTAAGAAAAGCGCAGCAGACGAGGACGACATTTTTGTGGATGAGGACAACGAACCACAGAATGACAAAGCCACATCTTTTTACGATGAAGAGATTTCTTACGAAGAAGATGAGGAATTCCAGTCAGTATCCAAGGCAAAGCCTATCGTGGATTTCAAACCAAAGCACGAAGAAGCAGAGAAACCTGCCGAGGCACATGATGTAGCCGGTGAGCCGGAAGCAGCCGAGGCACAGGATATAGCTGAGGAGCCGGAAGCAGCCGAGGCACAGGATGTAGCTGAGGAGCCGGAAACAGCAGATGTGCAGGATGTAGTCAGGGAGCCGGAAGCAGCAGGTGTGCAGGATGTAACTGAGGAGCCGGAAGCAGCAGAGGCACAGGATGTAGCTGATGAGCCGGAAGCAGCAGGTGTGCAGGATGTAGCTGAGGAGCCGGAAGCAGCAGAGGCGCAGGATGTAACTGAGGAGCCGGAAACAGCAGGTGTGCAGGATGTAACTGAGGAGCCGGAAGCAGCAGATGTGCAGGATGTAGCTGAGGAGCCGGAAACAGCAGGTGTGCAAGATGTAGCTGAGGAGCCGGAAACAGCGGGTGTGCAGGATGTAGCTGAGGAGCCGGAAACAGCCGATGTGCAGGATGTAGCCGAGGAGCCGGAAACAGAACCTGATGATACGTTTGTATTTGAGTCAGTGGTTGTTGGCAGGGAGTCAGTTAAAGACGAGCCTGTTGATATATCTGATAAGAAACTTGACAGGGAATTTATTGCAGAACCGGTTGATGCAGAACCGGTAAGAGATAATTTTGTATTAAATGATGAAGATTTTTCGGACGAAGTTCAGGAAATAGAAATCGATGATGTTACCGCTGAACCGGCAGAAGAAAAGGTTACAGAGCTTGAAAAAGAAGATGGTCCGGTATCAGCAGGTAAATATGATGATGCTAGTTCAGAAGCAGAAACCGCAAAAGAAACTTTTGCAGCTGCGGTTGAAACACCTGTAAGAGAAACTTTCTCCGATGTGGAATTTTTTGATGAAGAAGATGACACTGAAGAAGGCCTCCGCAACAACGAGTCATATTATGACTGGACTTATAATGTTGATGAGCATTACAGTGTAATAACTGATGGCACATGGGTATATTGTAAGTCAGATGATGTCCTCACAAGCGATTCTATCAACAAAAAAGGCGAAAGAGAGACAATCGATATAGCCGATACTTTTAAAAACAGAATTAAGACAAAGGGATATTGTCTGTTGAAGTATATCGGAACGGACAGGGAGGTTATCGTACCTGATACTATCAATGGCAAACCGGTTGTAGCTGCACTTAACACATTTAGAAGCAATCAGATTGTTAAAAAAGTCATTCTCCCATCAACGATGCAGGGCTTGAGAAGGACTTTCTATAGCTGCTACCATCTTGACAGCATTACTTTTGCACCGGGAACCAATCTGGTATACGAATTGGATGCAATCATGTGTGGTAACAATGATATGGACAGCAATACAGAGGCAACAACGGTATACTGTTCACACGCAATCGCTGAATATATAAAAGGTCACTACAGATTAGGATGTCCTGTTACATTTGTTGAAAAATAATAGTAAATTACAGAACTTTGGTTACGCATAGTTAAAAAGTGTAACCAAAGTTTTTTTATTGCAATAAAGCGTGTGGGATATGGGATGCAACATGGGGCAGGCGCAGGCATTGAGTGGGTTGCTGTCATTAAATGCGTGGGATGTGGGATGCAACACCCGTGCATCCCGCCACGGCGTCTGCAAATCTCTACCCAAACAACTCAAAATCACTCAAAGTAAGCTCCCTTGAGGTTAAGTTAATTTTGCTGTCCGATGCAACTGTGAAATACACATCGGGTAGTAAAGCATCCTGATGGGTGAATAACGATTTTGCAGGAGATTTACGGAGACTCTTGAATACGCCGTCACCGGAAAGTTTTGAAACAGCTTCCTTGTAAGTCCAGATACGGCAAAAGTCAGCCTCCGGAGCAGACGAAGACCGGATTGTATTCAATTCACCGGGAGAACAGATTTTGGCAAGCATTGAAGCAGGGACTTTGCGGACGGTTTCCACATCGATACCCACAGGGGATGAATCAAAAATACACATGACGGCTTTGCTGCAATGACTGATGTTGAAATAAATTTCAGGATGGCTTTTCAGGTAGGGTTTGCCATCCGATGAAATATCAAAATCAGGAGTGTCTGTCAGGCTGTATTCAGTGCGGTAGCCGTACAGGAAAAGAACTGTCTCTTATACACATCTGACGCTGCCGACGATAAGG
>ENA-OZGY01000062-OZGY01000062.1-human-gut-metagenome-genome-assembly--contig:-NODE-62-length-11612-cov-3.523406_pt1 | contig 11612 bp, 8 predicted proteins | sample MGYA00245123_ERZ653671 | MGnify/ENA primary metagenome ERZ653671 (study PRJEB26926, sample SAMN06165335) | human gut metagenome | biome: ENVO:00009003; feature: ENVO:2100002; material: ENVO:00002003... | reverse complement strand
CCTTATCGTCGGCAGCGTCAGATGTGTATAAGAGACAGGCTAATAACTTACGAGGTTGACGAGAGTGATCTCTCGGCCGACCACGTCGCCAGTTCACTTGGCGAGGACATCAACACGGTGTTCAAGACGCTCGTACTTCAGGGCGACAAAAGTGCGGGACACTTTGTGTGTGTCCTGCCGGGCAACCGCGAGGTTGACCTGAAGAAGGCGGCCAAGGCAGCCGGAGCAAAAAAGGCCGAGATGATACACGTCCGGGAACTGTTGCCCCTGACAGGGTATATCCGCGGAGGCTGTTCCCCTATCGGCATGAAAAAGCCGTTTCCGACTTTTTTCCACTCCACAGTTATGGATCATGAATACATCTACGTCAGTGCAGGGCAACGTGGAATGCAGATAAAAATAAAGCCGTCCGACCTCATTGGATTTGTCGGCGGAAGTGTAACGGATTTAACAACTGAAACAACTGTTTAATCGGAAATGAATACCATAGGACAGATTTATCGCCTTACTTCTTTCGGCGAGAGCCACGGCGTGGCTCTCGGTGGAGTAATTGACGGAATGCCGGCGGGGGTCACTGTCGACATCGACGAGGTACAGCGGCAACTCGACCGCCGTCGACCGGGACAGAGCGCAATCACTACAGGGCGCAACGAGGGCGACAAGGTGGAAATTCTCTCAGGGCTGATGGACAATGTCACCACCGGCTGTCCCATCGGATTCGTCATCCGCAACTCCAATCAGCACTCCGAGGACTACGACAATATAAAAAACGTGTTCCGTCCGTCACACGCCGACTACACCTACACGGCCAAATATGGCATCCGCGACCACCGCGGCGGCGGACGCGCATCGGCCCGCGAGACGGCGTCACGCGTCGTCGCCGGTGCCTTTGCCCGTCAGGCGCTTGCATTGTCGGGCATCTCAATCTATGCCTACACCTCGCAGGTGGGCGAGCTCAAGCTCTATCCCGAATATCAGCGATATAATCCGGCCATGATTGACACCAACCCGGTACGCTGCCCTGACCCGGCAATGGCCGAGAAGATGTATCGGCTCATCAAGCGCGTCAAGGATGCCGGCGACACCATCGGCGGAGTCATCACATGCGTCATTAAAGGCGTCCCCGCAGGACTGGGCGACCCGGTCTTCGGCAAGCTGCACGCCCGTCTCGCCTCGGCGATGATGTCGATAAATGCCGCACATGCCTTTGACTACGGCATGGGATTTGCCGACTGCGGACGTCTCGGCAGCGAGATGAACGACGAGTTTACCAACGTCAAAGGGCGAATTATCACCAAGACCAACCACTCGGGCGGCATCCAGGGCGGCATCTCAAACGGCCGCGACATATACTTCCGCGTCGGCTTCAAGCCGGTGGCGACACTGCTGCGCGAGATTGACACTGTCGGCGCCGACGGCAAACATGTTGTCCTTAAAGCCCGCGGGCGTCATGACCCGTGCGTGCTGCCCCGCGCAGTGCCCATTGTTGAAGCGATGGCCGCGATGACCGTCTTTGACGCGTGGCTCCTGAACCGCACGTCACGTATATGACAACACCCTGGCGCAACTACTCAGACTACCTGTCCAGGATATTTCCCGGAATAAAAGTGCAGAAGATTGCCGTCAACGCCGGTTTCTCCTGCCCCAACCGCGACGGCACGAAAGGGCGTGGCGGATGCACCTACTGCAACAACACGACATTCAACCCCGCCTATTGCAGTCCCCGGCTGTCAGTCGCGCAACAGATGGCGAAAGGCCGTGACTTTTTCGCCCGCAAATATCCCGAGATGAAATATCTGGCCTATTTTCAGGCCTATACCAATACCCACGGACCTGTCGACAGAGTCCTCGGGCTGTACCGCGAAGCCCTCTCCCAGCCCGATGTCGTCGGACTGATAATCGGCACACGGCCCGACTGTATGCCCGATACGCTGCTTGAACAGCTGTCGCACATGAGAGCCGAGGGCGTCTACATCATGATAGAGTATGGCGCCGAGTCATCCCACGACGAGACACTGCGTCGTGTCAACCGCTGCCACACATGGAGCGACACGGCCGACGCGGTCAGGCGCACACACTCGGCGGGCATCGACACCGGCCTGCACCTCATCATGGGGCTGCCGGGCGAGACCCGCGAGATGATGCTCTCGACAATCGATGCCGTCAACACACTGCCGGTCGACACCGTCAAAATCCACCAGCTGCAGCTTGTCAGAGAGACACGGATGGCGGCAGACATAGAGGCCGGGCTTTATGACATCCCCCGTTTCACGGTCGAGGAGTACGCCGACCTGTGCCGTGACATTGTCCGGCGCCTGCGCAGCGACATCGCCATCGAGCGGTTTGTCTCCCAGTCGCCCGCCGACATGCTGATATATCCGCGCTGGGGCCTTAAAAACTATCAATTCACCAACCTACTGCAACAACGGCTGAAATGAAAAAGATAAGTGTAGTGACCGTGTGCCGCAACGCACTGGCCGCCCTTGAGAAAACCATCGACAGCGTCGCCGGCCAGACGGCGCGCGACTTCATCGAGATTGTCGTCGTCGACGGAGCTTCGACCGACGGGACCGCCGGCCGCGTGGCCGAGATGACCGCGCGCGGCGTCATCGACCGCAGTGTCAGCGAGGCTGACCGCGGCATCTATGACGCGATGAACAAGGGCGTCGCGATGTCATCGGGCGAGTGGGTCATCTTCATGAACGCAGGCGACGTTTTTGTCGACAATAACACGGTTGAACGCATCCTGGCCGACGGCTGTCTCGACACGGCCGACGTCGTCTATGGCGACGTGATGAAAAACGGCGAGACAAAGCGCGCCGGCGAGCCGCGCAACTGTCACCGCATGTTCTTCTGCCATCAGTCGTGCCTGGGACGCCGCGACCTGCTGACGGCGACGCCTTTTGATACACGCCACCGACTGTCGGCCGACTTCAAGTGGGTCAAGACAATGTTACGCGACGGCCGGAGGTTCAGACACCTCGACTTTGCCGTCGCCGATTTTGACACCTCGGGGGTCTCCAACACACGACGGTCGGAGGGGCTGCGCGACAACATGAGTGTCGTCATGGAGATGGATCGCGGACCGGAGCGCGTCAGACTTATGTCACACCTTGTCGTGCCCTATCTTGTCAGTCGACTGCGGGGCAAGTAGGCTCAGACCCCTGCGTTAGCATTTTTTGTGGGATGGGGTCTCAGAGTTCAGCGGGATTGTCCCGTCAAATGTCGTCAGCATGTCGCGTGTGAAGCGATAGCGCATGTCGGCAAGCGACTCGTCGGGAGCGTAACATGACGACTCGATGTCGAGCAGTCCGCAGAAAAGTCCGTAAAAGAGGTCGTTGGTGAAATACCTGTCACGGTTGGCAGCGAGAGCCCCGGCAGGCACGGAATGACGCTCGCGATAATCCTCTCCGAGCCACACAAACAGCGGGATGCGCACATGGCCAAAGCCGTCAAACCCCGGGGTGCGGTGGCGCGACGGGATAGTACCGTGGTCCGAGAAATAGACCATTGCCTGCATGTTGAAACGCTCGCGGCAGCGGGTGTAGACCTGTTCGAGAAACGAGTCGGTGTAGCGTATCGAGTTCATGTAGTTTGTCACATTGTCCTGCACGCCAGGTTTGCCCCAGACAGTAGCCTCGGCGGGATAGCGGTTCAGGAAATTGAAATGGCTCCCCTTGAGATGCATCACAATCAGATTGTTGACCGTCGGGTCTACCTCGTCGAGGAAGTCGAGGAGCGACATGTCATACTGCACCGTGCCGAGCGACTGCCGCGTCCAGCATGCCCGGTCGGCCGTGTCGGCAATCAGTGTCACGGCCGTGTCGGCGGCGCCAAGATGGCCCTGGTTGCTGTACCAGTGCACGCGATAGCCGGCCGCATGGGCAATGTCAACAATCGAGCACGACTCGTAAAATGTCTTGTCATTATACTGGTTGAACTCGGTCAGAGCCTTCTCGAGCACGGCGACCGTGTGCATCGCCGAGGCATAGGCATTGGGGAATATCAGCATCCCGCTACCCTCGTCGGCCTTCATGCGTGAGAGCCAGGGCGTCGTCTCGCGGTCGAGCGGCGTGAAAGCGCTCATCCAGTCGCGCGAGGCGCTCTCGCCGATGACAAGCACTATCGATGTCGGACGGTCCCACGGCCGGCCGAGCTGCCTGACCGACAGTGTCGACATGCGTCGCTGTTGTTCATCAGCATATTTCATGCAACTGTCACGATACTCCCTGATGGTGTGCCACAGCGCCACAATGCCCGAGCGGGCAAACGGCGAACGCCGTCCCCTGAAGATAAGCACAGCCAGCACGACAGCCGCCACGGCGGCAAACACCGCCATAGGCAATCCGGGATTAAAGACAGCCGTGGAGTAGTTAATGTATGCAATAACTCCCGCAACCGCCGCAACGGCGACAAGCACCGACGCGACCGCCCACCACTTATAGGAGCGTGAAAATTCTATGATTTCATTGTAGTTGGTCGACTGGAGGATGGTCATGCCGTTGGCATTGACGACCGAACGGTACATCGCATAGTAGGCCCACTGTCCGACAATAATGAAAGCGGCACCCCACTCAAGGAGCGTCACGACCGACAGCGCTATCCATCGCCATCCGATGCCGGCCACCGTCAGCAGCATGGCGATGAGACCGAAGAAGTACATTCCCGCCGAAATGTCCATATAGTTATCATAGTCGGGCGACACACGCCTGTTGGTCAGGTGGTAGAGCAACGGATAGGTCACCGACCACAGCGCCGACACCACCGCCGCAAGCGCCAGCGTCGCCTGACTGACCGACAGCGAGGCTATGCCCCATGTCAGTCCGGCGATCAGCGAGGCCACACTGAAGCGTGTCAGCTGCTGATGCCGCGCGCTCGACGACAATCCGCGGTTGACACTCCGATAGAAGACAGTCGACAACACAAACAGGCTGACAATCACTATCGGAGTCAGGAAAATAACTGCGATTTTTGACATAGTCCGGCTAATAGTTGGTTTGAATTGCAAAATTAAAGAATTTTTTCCGTAAATATGACGTGTAATTCAATTTGTTTTCACTAAATTTGCGCATTGAACGGACTGATTTCATACCGTGAAAGAACATCAGGAATAATATCATTATTACTTAATAATATCATGTCAGAAAAGAAAGAAAGATTGTTTGACCAATTTCCTCCCGTCTCGACTGCCGAATGGCGGGCAAAGGTAGAGGCCGACCTCAAGGGCGCCCCCTTTGAAAAGAAGCTGGTCTGGCGCACAAACGAAGGTTTTAATGTCCAGCCGATGTATCGCTCGGAAGACATTGCCGATTTCACCACAACCAATTCGCTTCCCGGCGAGTATCCCTACGTACGCGGCACCCGCGACAACAATGACTGGCTAACCCGCCAGGACATCCTCGCCGACACACCCGCCGAGGCAAATGCAAAGGCTCTCGACGTGCTCAACAAGGGCGTGACGTCGCTCGGCTTCAAGGTGAGCGAGCCCACCATCGAGACCGTGGAGACCCTGCTGAAGGACATTTATCTGCCCGCAGTGGAGATTAACTTCACATGCTGTCCCAAGAACTCAATTCCTCTGGCCAAAGCGCTCGTCGAATATATCAAGAAACAGGGCGTCGCCGACACCTTCAAAGGCTCGATCAGCTTCAATCCCATGAAGAAGGCGCTCAAACACGGCGTCAAATTCCCCGGCGACATCACCTCGATGGCGCTCCAGCTGATGGATATCGCCAAGGATGTCCCCGGCCTGAAACTCTTTGCCGTCGACTCGTTCATGCTCTCCGACGCCGGCGCCTACATCTATCAGGAGCTCGGCTATGCTCTGGCATGGGGAACGGAGTGGCTCACGCTGCTGACAGAGGCCGGCAAGAGCGTCGACGAGGTCGCCGACCGCATCAAGTTCAACATGGGAGTGTCGTCAAACTTCTTCATGGAGCTGTCAAAGTTCCGTGCGGCCCGCATGCTGTGGGCTCAGATTGTCGAGCAGTACAAGCCCGCGTCAAAGGATGCCTGCAAGCTCCATGTCCACGCTGTCACTTCACGCTTCAACCAGACAATCTATGACGCACACGTCAACCTGCTGCGCAGCCAGACCGAGTCGATGTCGGCCGCACTCGCCGGAGTTGACTCCATCACCACGACTCCGTTTGATGTCCCCTACAAGAAGCCCGATGACTTCTCGGAGCGCATAGCCCGCAACCAGCAGTTCCTGCTCAAGGAGGAGAGCCATCTCGATAAGGTGGTCGACCCGGCCGGCGGCAGCTACTATGTCGAGACACTGACCGTCTCGATTGCCCGCGAGGCTTGGAAGCTCTTCCTCGAGGTTCAGGACAACGGCGGCTTCCTCGCGTCAATCAACGACGGCAAGGTTCAGGCTGCCGTCAAGGCGTCGTCAGAGAAGCGCCACACCGACGTGGCACGCCGCAAGGAGATACTGCTCGGCACCAACCAGTTCCCCAACGTCAACGAGATGGCCGCCGAGAAGATTGAGGTTAAGCCCGGCTGCAGCTGCGGTTGCTCGGCTGACGCCAAGGAGCAGGGCGGCGAAGGCCTGCCCACGGCCCGCGCGGCAAGCGACTTCGAGGCACTCCGTCTCGCCACCGAGGCAGCCTCAAACCGTCCCAAGGTGTTCATGCTGACCATCGGCAACCTCGCCATGCGTCTGGCCCGTGCCCAGTTCTCGACCAACTTCTTTGGCTGTGCCGGATATGAAATCATCGACAATCTCGGATTTGAGACCGTCGAGCAGGGTGTGAACGCAGCGCTCGAAAAGGGTGCCGACGTCATCGTCCTATGCTCGAGCGACGACGAGTATGCGACATACGCTCCCGAGGCCTACAAGTACCTCAACGGCCGCGCCGAGTTTGTTGTCGCCGGCGCTCCCGCCTGCATGGACGAGCTCAAGGCCCAGGGCATCAATGACTTTGTCCACGTGCGCTGCAACGTCCTCGACGTATTGCGCGACTTCAACAGCCGTCTGCTCAAATAAACGTCCAACCCACCCAAGACAAGATATAAGATATGAAACCCGATTTTAAATCTATCGATATTACAAAAGACGCATTCTCAACAACGCAGAATGCCGTCGAGACCAAGGGTGAGGACTGGATCACACCCGAACTCATTCCCGTCAAGTCCATCTATACCAAGGACGACCTCGAGGGACTGGAGCACCTGGAGTATGTCTCGGGTATTCCCCCGTTCCTGCGCGGACCCTACAGCGCCATGTACCCCCTGCGCCCCTGGACCATCCGCCAGTATGCCGGCTTCTCGACTGCCGCCGAGTCAAACGCATTCTACCGCCGCAACCTCGCGGCCGGTCAGAAGGGCCTGTCGGTGGCGTTTGACCTCGCCACCCACCGCGGATATGACGCCGACCACGAGCGCGTCGTCGGTGACGTCGGCAAGGCCGGTGTGTCAATCTGCTCGCTCGAGGACATGAAGGTACTCTTCGAGGGTATACCCTTGAACAAGATGTCAGTGTCGATGACCATGAACGGCGCCGTGCTCCCCGTGCTCGCCTTCTACATCAACGCCGGTCTTGAGCAGGGCGCCAAACTCGAGGAGATGGCCGGTACGATCCAGAACGACATCCTCAAGGAGTTCATGGTGCGCAACACCTATATATATCCGCCGGAGTTCTCGATGCGCATCATCGCCGACATATTTGAGTACACCTCGCAAAACATGCCCAAGTTCAACTCAATCTCGATCTCGGGCTACCACATGCAGGAAGCCGGTGCGACATGTGACATCGAGCTGGCCTACACGCTGGCCGACGGTCTCGAATATCTCCGCGCCGGTATCAATGCCGGCATCGACATCGACGCCTTTGCGCCGCGTCTGTCATTCTTCTGGGCCATCGGCATGAACTACTTCATGGAAGTGGCCAAGATGCGCGCCGCGCGCCTGCTCTGGGCCAAGATTGTCAAGCAGTTCAACCCCAAGAACCCCAAGTCGCTCGCACTGCGCACGCACTCACAGACGTCGGGCTGGTCGCTCACCGAGCAAGACCCGTTCAACAACGTGGGCCGTACCTGCATCGAGGCCATGGCCGCCGCTCTGGGTCACACCCAGTCGCTCCACACCAACGCCCTCGACGAGGCCATCGCACTGCCCACCGACTTCTCGGCCCGTATCGCCCGCAACACCCAGATTTACATCCAGGAGGAAACAATGGTCACCAAGCAGGTCGATCCGTGGGGCGGCAGCTACTACATCGAGGCGCTGACCAACGAGATTGCCCACCGCGCATGGGAGCACATCCAGGAGATCGAGAAGCTCGGCGGCATGGCCAAGGCCATCGAGAGCGGCCTGCCAAAGATGCGTATCGAGGAAGCCTCGGCACGCACACAGGCCCGCATCGACTCAGGCCGTCAGACCATCGTCGGCATCAACAAGTATCGTCTCGACCACGAAGACCCCATCGACATCCTCGAGATCGACAACACCGAGGTGCGCCGCGACCAGGTGGCACGTCTTGTCGACCTGCGCGAGCATCGCGACGAGGCTGCTGTCAAGAAGGCCCTCGAGGCCATCACCGAGTGTGTCCGCACCAAGAAGGGCAACCTGCTCGACCTCGCCGTCAAGGCAGCCGGCCTGCGCGCGACACTCGGCGAAATCTCAGATGCCTGCGAGGAAGTCGTGGGCCGTTACAAAGCAGTAATCAGAACAATTTCAGGCGTGTATTCAGCAGAAACCAAACAGGACCCCGACTTTGTCAAGGCCCAGAAGATGTGTGAGGAATTTGCCCGCCGTGAGGGCCGTCAGCCCCGTATCATGATAGCCAAGATGGGACAGGACGGACACGACCGCGGTGCAAAAGTTGTAGCCACCGGCTACGCCGACTGTGGATTTGACGTCGACATGGGACCGCTGTTCCAGACTCCCGCCGAGGCGGCCCGTCAGGCCGTCGAGAACGACGTCCACATCCTTGGCGTCAGCTCGCTTGCCGCCGGCCACAAAACTCTTATTCCCCAGGTAATCGAGGAGCTCAAGAAGCTTGGCCGCGACGACATCCTCGTCACCGCCGGCGGTGTCATTCCGGCTCAGGACTATGACTTCCTCTACAAAGCCGGTGTCTGCGCCATCTTTGGCCCCGGCACACGCATCCCACTGTCAGCAATAAAGATGCTTGAGATCCTCAACGACTCAGTCGCTGAATAATCGAGCTCCTAACCAATCACTTATAGCGGTCATGTCTGGTTGACATGGCCGCTATTTTTGCGTTCTTACTGGCAATTTTGTCGATTTTGTCGATTAACATTTTGACAATTAACCTGATGGAGTTGTATTTTGACGGATAATTTTTAGAAAATTTTATTATATTTGCCTTTATTATTCTTTAAGCCACAAAATACAGAATAATTTTGTAAACACTCTGCGATTATGATACACCGACTTTTAGCACTTATCCTCGTTGCGGTCATCGGCTCGTTTTCCTTGCAGGCACGCACGATTGAAGAACTTCAGAAACTTGCCGAAGCCGGTGATGCCCAGGCTCAGTTTGAATACGGTGATTCCTTATTTGAGGGTGTAGGAATTAACCAGAACTATACCGAGGCGGTAAAATGGTACCGTAAAGCTGCTGAACAAGGTAATGACAATGCTCAAAACACGCTTGGAGTATGCTTTACTAATGGCACAGGAGTTACAAAAGACTACGCCGATGCAGTAAAATGGTACCGGAAAGCTGCCGAGCAAGGGAATGTCAAAGCTCAATTCAATCTCGCATTATGCTATGAAGATGGGGACGGTGTTACAAAAGACAACGTCGAGGCGGTAAAATGGTATCATAAAGCGGCCGAGCAAGGTCTTGCCGATGCTCAATATAATCTCGGTCTCTGCTATTATAATGGCGAGGGTGTTATAAAAGACTACACCATTGCAGTAAAATGGTTTCGTAAAGCCGCTGAACAAGGTGATGACAATGCTCAATACTCTCTCGGATATTGTTACTACAATGGTTACGGTGTTACACAAGACAATGTTGAGGCGGTAAAATGGTATCGTAAAGCGGCCGAGCAGGGAAATTCTTACGGTCAATCTAATCTCGCTTATTGCTATGATAATGGCTTTGGTGTTACAAAAGATTACACCGAGGCGATAAAATGGTATCGTAAAGCCGCTGAACAAGGAAATGTTTTTGCTCAATTCAATCTCGGTGTGTACTATTATCATGGCGAAGGTGTTTGTAAGGATTATCCAGAAGCTGTCAAATGGTATCGTAAAGCTGCAGCTCAAGGCGATGCTGATGCTATGAACAACCTCGGTGTATGCTATACAAAAGGTAATGGAGTAGCTATAAGCATCCCGACGGCGATGTATTGGTACAAAAAAGCCGGCGATGCCGGCAATCAGACAGCCGTTGACAACTATAACCAATTGTACGATTTGGGATACAGGGCAAAGGCACCGGACTCTACTTCCAACCAAAAATAATATGGACATCAGAAATCACTTCATAACCACATCTGTATGAAACGACTGTTATCAATCATTGCGTTAGCGACCGCATTGCTATTCACTGCCGCAGCGCCGTCGGCTGCATACGCGGCGACGCCCAAACGCGGCGTTAAATCGCACGCCAACCGTGGGGCATCCGCTCAAGTGCCTACCGTCCAACAGGCCAAACAAATCATAAGGACAGCGTGGAAAGGGCTCCCTGACCACGGCATAAATCAATACACCAAGACATATCTTACGCCAGACTTTTACGCCCTTGTTGAGGAAGGGTTTGATGTCCCCGGCGACAATCCCGGTGGCATAGGGTCGGAAGAGATGATGTATTACTGGTATCTCGCTCAGGATTCATTCGGCGACGAAAAAATAACGTCAATCGATATCCTCAGCCGCACAAAAGATGAAATCAAGGCGACGGTCAAATACCGGTCGGGCGGATACACTGACTCGCACGACATTACACTGGCGAAAGTTGACGACAAGTGGCAGATTGATGAGTTCGACATAATGCGCCAAAACATATTAAAGTTTGTCATGGAGGCATACGAGGCTTTCAGCAACGGACTTGCCGACAAAATCCTTGCTGACCCGGAAAGCAGCGGCTATATGACAGCCGAAGAGAAAGCGGCTTATCGCCGGAAGGTAGACGCTTTCCTGAAAAAATGGAAGGACGCCTATTCATTCCAGAAATCCATGCAGCTGACCGACATCGTTATAGTCGAAGACGTGCAACCCGAATATATCGCGATTGTGCCCGAAAATGAGACTGTTATAGGAGCGGTGGATGTCGACACCGACGACATCTCAAGCGCGATACGCGTGCGCGATGAGGTTGTCGTCGAAGAGCCGAAAGCACCCACGCCGGAGAAAAAGCCGACGATCTATACCGCGGTCGAAGTGCGGCCTCAGTTCCCCGGAGGCGATGCAGCCATGATGAAGTGGATAAATGAGCATATCATCTACCCGCCGGCCGCACAAGAGAACGGGATACAGGGCCGAGTCATCGTCCGCCTTGTCGTCACCGACACCGGAGAAATCGGCGACGTGACAGTGGTCAGAGGCAAAGACAGGGACCTGGACAAAGAGGCTGTCAGGGTGGTAAAGAGCTGTCTCTTATACACATCTCCGAGCCCACGAGACCTCTCTAC
>ENA-OZGY01000056-OZGY01000056.1-human-gut-metagenome-genome-assembly--contig:-NODE-56-length-12187-cov-4.151830_pt1 | contig 12187 bp, 8 predicted proteins | sample MGYA00245123_ERZ653671 | MGnify/ENA primary metagenome ERZ653671 (study PRJEB26926, sample SAMN06165335) | human gut metagenome | biome: ENVO:00009003; feature: ENVO:2100002; material: ENVO:00002003... | reverse complement strand
GTGTATAAGAGACAGGGGTATCGGGGCAGGGCTTCTCGCCTTTGCGTTCCGCCGCGAAATCGCCACGTATTCCAAAAACGAAAGCGTGCCCGTCATTAACGAGGCAAGTTCGGAAATCGCGCCGGCAATACAAAACGTCGTGAAAGCGGCAAAAGGCGAAAGCGGCGTCAGGTGCGAATGCGGCGCGTTGAACGACGCTGACGCGAAGTTCTGCAAGGCGTGCGGAAAGCCGCTTGCAAAAACCTGCGACAACTGCGGCGAAAACAATTCCGCCGACAGCGCATACTGCAACAACTGCGGCAACAAGCTGTAATAAAAAGTAAAAAGGGGACTTGCAAAAGCAAGTCCTTTTTTGCGCCGTGTTTTTGAATAATACTGCGTCACGCTCACGGCTTATACGATAAAGTATTAAGCCGTTCGCGTGCCTTGTCTTATCCTAAAAACACGACGGAAAAACCAAATAAAACCCGAAAATCGTCGGGCAAATTTTTTTCATATTCGTTGAATTTTTGCTTTTTCAATGATATAATATAGGCAAAAAAACGCTGTTTATATGTTAAAATTACGCGATAAAAGCCTATTATTGCGAGAAATGGACAAACAACAAAAACAAAAAAGACAGCCTGCGGGCTGTCTTTTTTATGCAATAAAACGAGTTGTTTTTAACGAGGTTCAATTACTGCTCCTGCGTTTCCTGTTTAAGCAGAGTTGCGTTGCGCAGCATATGCTTGCGCGACGACACGCCGAGTTTTTCAAGTATGTTGTGGAATTTGAGCGTGCTTTCGCGGATATTAAGGACGCCGGCGATTTCGTTTGCGGATTTGTTCCAGATTTTTTATCACAGGCGCGACGAATTTTCGTGAGAATACAACCGAATGCACGACGGCGGCGAACACCAATAAGAAGCATACCAAAACGATTCTCGTTGCGTTGACCGCAATGGTTTTGTCAAAGCTGCTTTTCGGCTTCATTACCACAAGGGAGTATGCCGTATCGCATATCGAAATTGTTTTCGTGACGGCAAAACGCTTGATAAAACTTACGACGGAAGTGCTGTTGACGTTTCGGACAAATTCTCGTTCAACGGCAACGGCACTACCGTTACCAAACACAAAAGCGGAATGAAGCGCCAGCCGGAGGGTTCGACTGCGAAGCAGTGTGCGTTTATGTTAAAACGCACGGACTCCCCCCCATATACAAAAACAACCGCGGTTGCGGTTGTTATTTGGTGTACCCGGGGGGAGTCGAACCCTCGACACCCGGCGTCGGAGGCCGGTGCTCTATCCAACTGAGCTACGGATACGTCTATGACGGATTATAGCACAAAACGGGCGGATAGGGCAACTTTATTAAAACTTATCGGAAAAATTGCCAAAAAAAAGGACGGAATTTTTCCGTCCTTGTGGAATCGTCGGTTATTCGGAGCGCAGGCACTCGACAGGATCCTTGTTTGCCGCCATATGCGCCGGGACAAACCCCGCAAGCACCGCCAAAACGACGCTGATACCAAACATCATAAGCGGCTGCCACCAGGAAAGCGTCGCAAGGTGCTGTACGCCGAACAGCTTTGCAATGACCGCGTTTATCGGCAAAATCAGTATATACGATATCGCGATGCCGAGAACGCCCGACAGACAGCCGATAATGCCCGATTCCGCAATGAATACGCCCGACACGTCGAGTTTCCTTGCGCCGATACTTCTTAATACGCCGATTTCTTTCTTCCTTTCAATGACCGACGTATATATTATGATTGCAATCATTATCGACGAAACAATCAGGGATATCGCGGCAAAACCTATGAGTACGCCCGTTATGGTTGCGGTCATCGACTCCACGTACGCCATTATCATCGACAGGTTGTCGCTGTATTTCACGGGAGTTTCGCCGTTTGCTTGAAGAGTCGCGTTGTAGCCGTCAAGGAACGCAAGGATTTTCTCTTTGGAGTCGAACGAACTTGCATATATTTTGATTTTCTTGGGCTTGTCGACGTCGGACACGCCGAGTTTCAGCATGAGAGAATCATAATCGCCGCTCGGATCGATTTCGCTGATACCGACCTCGTCGTTGTTCAACGCCTTGACAAGCGGATGTTCCGACGCGCGCTCCGAAAGATACCTGGACAGGGCGGCGGTGTAGCCGATGTTGCCGTTTATCGACGTAACGTTTGCGTCTTCGCGGGGACGTACCACGCCCACGACTTTCACGTTCACGGTGTTTTTTCTGCCGTCGGTCTCGCCGTCGATAAAGGTTTTTGCGCGTTGATCGTCCCTTGCGGCAATCTTTTCCCATTTTCCCGTTTCGGTGTTTTTGTGATAATAGTCGCAACCCGTGGCGATTTGGTATTGCAGGGGCTCTTTGCCGTTTTCACCGATAATATCGCTTATCGAAAACGTCGAGTTGCTGAAACTGTTTTCTCCGCCGGTCGAGCCGCCCAACGCACTGCCGATATCGTCTTTCGATTTAAGCCCGAGCGCAAAGAGCGTATAGTCGTTAATTTGGTTTTTGCGGTCGACGACAAGCACGACTTCGTCGTAATTCGTCGGCCATTTGGAATTACCCAAAAGTTCGTACTGCCGGTTCAGAAGCGTTGTGTTGTCGGTCATTTCGTCCCACACGGTGAGATAGGACGAGAACATTTCAAGCTGATCCTTGAAGCCGGAGAGCAAGGGAATATCCGCAATCGCGTCGACGAAAGGTTGCACTTTCATATACTTGTCTTCGTCACCTTTCGAGTGAGTGTAGTCGCAGTAAACGTCAAAATCCGTGCCGTAGTTGTACTTGACGTAACCGATCGTTTCGTCAAAGTTGTTGTCGATATACGACTTTAATCGTGCCAAATCGTTCTTTGAAGTCAGCAAAGGGATATTATCAAGGACGTTGCCGATGACTTGTTGCGTATAAATCGTGTCGCCCGACGGATATTTTTCGCGCTTTGCCGTGTCCGTTGTTAGAAGGGACAGAATCGCCGACAAGTCCGTGTTGCTTTCACTGATTTCGATGGGGTATTGCGACAGCGCGTTTTCTTCCATTTTTGAAATGAACGACCTTGCGCCCGTCGAAAGCGCGAGAACAAGCATTATGCCGATGATACCGATGCTCCCCGCAAACGACGTCAGAAACGTGCGGCCTTTTTTGCTTATCAGGTTTATGAAAGACAGCGAAAACGCGGTGAGCGGCGACATCGACGCCTTTTTGCGCTTTTTCTTTTCAATGCGTTTCAGCGCGCGCTTGGCGTTTTTCGCACCCGACTGTTCGATGTCGGAAAGCGCTTTTTCTTCGGCGGCGGTTTTTGCAACAAGGTCTGCCGCCTCGTCGCTAAGACACTCGTCAATGGTGTACTCGTTCGTGTCGCCGACGATGACGCCGTCCGACATATTGAGAATACGGGTTGCGTATTCGTCGGCAAGTTGCGAGTTGTGCGTGACCATGACGATAAGGTGATCTTTTGAAATTTCTTTCAGCAGTTCCATAACCTCGACGCCGCTTTCGCTGTCGAGCGCGCCCGTCGGTTCGTCCGCAAGAATGATTTCGGGATTGTTGACAATGGCGCGGGCAATCGCGACGCGCTGCATTTGTCCGCCCGAAAGTTGCGACGGATGTTTTCTGGCATGCGCTTTCAGCCCGACTTTGTCAAGCGCTTCAAGCGCGCGGGCATGGCGTTCTTCTTTTGTAACGCCCGCAAGCGTCATCGAAAGTTCCACGTTTTTCTGAACCGTCAGGTGCGGAATCAGATTGTAACTTTGGAAGACGAAGCCGATACGCTTGTTGCGATAATCGTTCCAGTCAAGGTCGTTGTATTCTTTCGTGGAGCGGCCGTCGATGATGACGTTGCCCGACGTGCATTTGTCCAGCCCGCCGATTATGTTCAGAAGGGTTGTTTTGCCACAGCCGGAATGGCCGAGTATTGCCACGAATTCTTGTTTGCGGAATTGGATCGTGATGCCTTTCAAAACGTTCACGACGTTGTTGTCCGTCTTAAAATCTTTTTTAATTTCTTCAAGTCTCAACATAAGAAACGCCTTCTACTTTATGATTTCAAAATAATAGATCTTAATATTAAAAATAAATTAAAATTGCAAAATTGTTAAGAGTATTTTTTAAAAAAACAGGAAAAGTTTTATCATCATGTACAAAAAAAAGACAAAACGCGGGTTGTCTTTCCCTTAAACGCTTGAAAAACAGGGCGGCGAATGATATAATACCTATTATCTTTTGAAAATCCATAAGGAGAGATTATGAGTAAAAATCCAAAAGTCGACGCTTTCCTTCATAAGCTTTTCGGCACCACGCCGGGCGAGGGAATGCAGCCGAAAGAAGCGATTGCTTATTCCGTTGCCGGTTTCGGACAAAACTTCATTTGTACGATTATCGGCAGTTATCTTACCGTCTTCATGACGGACGCACTGGGCTTTGACCTTAACACGAAAATCGGCGTTATGTCGGGCGTTATGGCGGTTGCCTGGCTCATGCTCGGCACGCGTATCTTCGACGCTTTCAACGATCCCATTATGGGCAGTGTCGTCGACAGAACCCGTACGAAGTGGGGCAAGTGCCGTCCTTATCTCAAATGGATGGCGATTCCCATCGGCGTCGTTACCATTTTGTGCTTCCTGCCCTGGTATCCGAAAACGGGCGGCGGCTTTGCGGCTCTTTCGGTGATTTACGTTATCTGGTCGGTCGTGTATACGGTTGCGGACGTTCCTTACTGGGGACTTTCTTCCGCAATGACCAACAACACCGACTCCCGCGGAAAAATGCTGACGGTCGCGCGTCTTGCGTGCACGCTCGGCGCAGGTATCGTTACCGTTTTCGTGCCGATCATTACGTCCGCCGTCACTGCGGAATACAAGTATAACGAACTTGCGGTGCAAACCCCCGTCATCGTTTATCAGATCAACGACGTCAACGACAGCACGAAAAACGTTTACGAGTTCATAATAGAAGATCAGAAAAAATATTTTAACGATATTGACGGCGATGGCATCGGCGATATCAAGGAAGGCAACCTTACCGAAGCGGCGAAAGCGGCAGGCTTCAAATACGGCAGAACGGTTGTCTACGACGATAAGGACAGCCCGAAATATCTTAATATCAAATTCAAGAAAAACGGCGATATCAAGAGCGTCGAAGTCAAGGAAGAATATTATAAGCAGAATTTCCGCTCCGCAAGCGGTCTTTTAAGGACGGAATGTGCGGACGCAAACCAGAAAACCTTGCGTTATACTTACTTCATCGCAGCGATAGTGCTTGTCGTGCTTGCGATGCCGATGTTCTTCTATGGTTTCAAAAACACCAAAGAAAGATTCGGTGCTGCGGAAGACGACAATCCCCCGACGCTCGGACACAACCTCGGATTGCTGTTCAAAAACAAACCTTTGTTGCTCCTTGTTCTTTCGGGTATCCTGGGCGGCGCGAGAATGGTTTATACATATACGGGCGGCTTGTACTTCTGTAAATACGCTTTGCAAAACGAAAGCGCGTACAGCCTTTTGACGATGCTGGTCGTGCCGGGCGGTTTGGTTGCGTCGGTGCTTTGCCCGTGGCTTACCAACAAATTCGGCAAAAAATGGACGTTCATCGGCTCGCACATAATCGGCGCGGCCGCAATGATAATTTTGTTCTTCATGTGGGATTTCAGTGCAGGCGCACTTCGCGCGGGCGGCATTTACGTCGCGGCAATCTGCCTTATCCTTATCGGTATCCCGCAGGGTATTTCCAACATTATGACCTACGCGATGATCGGCGATACGGTTGACTATCTTGAATGGAAAACCGGCGAGCGCGGCGAAGGTATCTGCTTTGCAATGCAAACCCTTATGAATAAAATCGGTATGGCAATCGGCGCGTTCATCGGCGTTCTCGCATACGGAATGAGCAACATTTCCCCGACCGACCCTGTCGGCAATATGGACGTCGCGGGACTTAACAAGTTGTGGATGATGCTTGTCTTGTCGGGCGTCGTGAGCTTCATCGCCTGCATTATTCCCATCTTCTTCTACAACCTTACAGAAAAGCGGCAGCGCGAAATGGTGCAGGAAATCGCCGAAAGAAAGGCGGCTGCGAATATTGCGGCGGACCTCGATATTCCCGTAACTCCCGAAGCGTAATCTTTCGTAAAACGAATTTTAACCCCGCTTATGCGGGGTTTTATTTTTGAAAAATGAAGCGCGCGCACTTTCGTCGCTTGACTATTTTTCCGCCGCGGTTTACAATATTTTACGAGGTGAATTGTATGTTATACGACAATATTCTGGAAACAATCGGGAAAACCCCGCTTGTGAAACTCAACAGCATAAGTTACGACGACGTGAACGTCTTCGGAAAGTTGGAATATTTCAATCCGTCGGGCAGCGTGAAAGACCGCGCCGCTTATAACATGATTCTGGAAGCGACGTCGTCGGGCGCAATCGACAAAGACACCGTTATTATCGAGCCGACTTCCGGCAATACAGGCATAGGACTTGCCATGGTATGCGCCGCTCTTAAAATGAAACTTATTCTCACAATGCCCGAAAATATGAGCGTCGAAAGAATAAAAGTTCTGAAAGCGTACGGCGCGGAAATCGTCCTTACGCCAAAGTCGGAAGGCATGCGCGGCAGTATCGAAATGGCGGAAAGGCTCAAAGCACGTTACGGCCACGCTTTTATCCCGTCGCAGTTCACAAATCCCGCAAACCCCGCGGCGCACTTTATGCACACCGCAAAGGAAATCTTCGCCGACCTTAACAACGTCAGCTGGATTGTCGCGGGCATAGGCTCCGGCGGCACGATAATGGGCATTAAAAAATATATCGACACCTATAAAACTTCCACGCTTATTTGCGGGGTTGAGCCGAAAGGAAGCCCCTTGCTTACGCGCGGGAAAGCGGGACCTCATAAAATTCAGGGCATCGGCGCAAACTTCGTGCCGAAAATCCTTGATCCCGACGTTCTGGACGCAGTCGAGGACGTGTCGGACGAAGACGCCATGGAATGCGCCAGAAACCTTGCGAAAGAAGAAGGCATTTTCGTCGGTATTTCGTCGGGCGCGGCGATTCAGGCTGCAAAAAACCTTGCGTCGCACGGGGAAAAGGGCAACATCGTCGTTATCCTTCCCGACGGCGGTATGAAATATCTTTCGACGGAGTTGTGCGGTGAGTAAGAAAAGAGTTGTGCTTGGTATGAGCGGAGGCGTCGACAGTAGCGTTGCCGCGCTTCTCCTGAAACAGCAGGGCTACGACGTCATCGGGCTGTTCATGAGAAACTGGGTTGAAGAAGACGAAAGCGGTTGCTGTACCGCTCTTGACGACTACGACGACGTGCGCGCCGTCGCGGGGAAACTCGACATACCTTATTACACCGTCGATTTGTCCAAGGAATACTGGGATAACGTTTTCAGGCAGTTTGTCGATTACTATAAACGCGGGCTCACGCCGAACCCCGACGTCCTGTGCAATAGGGAAATCAAATTCGGCCCGTTTGCAAAGTACGCCAAAGACCTTGACGCCGACTTCATCGCGACGGGACACTACTGCAACGTGCTGAAAAAGGACGGACGCACCTACCTTGCCCGCGCAAAGGACGAGAACAAGTGCCAGACGTACTTTTTGAATCAGGTTTCGGAAAAACAAATCGAAAACGTCATTTTCCCTGTCGGAAACCTTTTGAAACCCGAAGTCAGGAAAATCGCCGAAGAAAACGGACTTTCCACCGCCGAAAAGAAGGACAGCACCGGCGTTTGCTTCATCGGGGAACGCAACTTCCGCGAATTCTTAAAAAAATATATCCCCATGCAGGAAGGGGACATCAAAACCCTTGACGGCAAAACCGTCGGCACTCACAGCGGCGTGTTTTATTACACCGTCGGACAAAGAAAAGGATTCGGTCTTGGCGGCGCGGGCAACGGAGAGCCGTGGTACGTCGTCAAAAAAGACGTGGAAAACAATATCCTTTACGTCAATCAGGGAGAGTGCGATCTGCTGTTCACAAAGGAACTCACGACGCGCGGCTTCAACTTTATCACAAAAAAACCCGACGAGAAGGAATTCAGGGTGCTTGCCCGTATCCGTCATCGTCAGCCCCTTGAAAACGCGACCGCGGTAATCGACGGCGACGACGTGCATTTATACTTCGACCGTCCGCAACGCGCCGTGGCGGCAGGACAGTATGCAGTGATGTATGAAGTTGGCTCGTCCATCTGCCTTGGCGGCGGCGAGATCCGTTAAGACGGCGACAATTCGCGCCTTTTCGGCGTTTTGACGTAACCCTGCTCAGTTACGTACGCCTAAGTACGCGCCTTCGCAAGAACCCGTCAAGAACCCCGAAAATCCATCAAATTCTCGCCGTTTTAGGGGATACAATTACTCAAGATTCTGACTTTTTAGAGAGTTTTTAATCTTTCAAAATCCTCGCCGTTTTAGAGGGTTTGACTCTGACTTTTTAGAGGGTGAATTTATTTGACGCTTACTTCTTTGAATTTAATATAAACTGCATAAAATGCTGTTTATCATATAAAAAAACACCTTAAAGGAGGTTTTATGGATAAAATCGTCGTTTGTCCCGAGTGCGGGGCACAGATGACTTTGCAGGACGGACAAGTCGTGTTTTCCTGCGTCGATTGCGGCACCCGTCTTTATTTCATTAAGGGCGTCGTCATCACGAAGTCGCAGGCAAAACTTTTATTGAAAAAACTTGTTGAAAAGAAACAGGCGGAAAAAGCAAGACAACTTGAAATCGAGCGAATCAGCGCGGAAAACGTGAACGAAACCGTGCATTTCGAGCCGCCGATGCCGATGCAGCCCGTTGCGCCTGTGCAGGTAAAAATGCCCGAGCCCGAGCAAAAAATCAACATCGCGCCGCCTATTGCGCCTGCGCCCAAACCTGTCGAAAAACCCGTCCCGAAACCCGAAGAAAAGGCGGAAGCGGCACCAATCGGAAAGGTCAATCACACCGTAAAATCGGGTATGGCGTTTGCGATTTTCACGTACGTATTTTTCACGGCGTTTATGTTTGCCTGGTTTTATCCGCTGCACAAAATGTCGTTGGCGTTCGTCAACGCGTTGCCGAGCGTCGCAAACGACGAACTGCTTAAAACAATCGTCGGATACGTCTGGATTTATTTCGATCTGCTGGTATTTCTGGCGTGGGTATGCGCGTCGAGTTCGTTTATGTCGCTCGGATGCGTGCGCCGCAGAAAAATCGACACGAGGGCGGAACTTATCGCCTCGGCTTGCACGATACTGAATCTCCCCAACGTATTCCTTATGCTGATTTTAAGCGCGAACCGCAAAAAAATCACAAAGTTCAAACGCAGCGAATACGGCGTAAAATACAATATCCGCAAGGACTACGTCCCGACGATTGCCGTTCTGGAAACACTGACGCTTGCAGCCGTCGCGTATTTCCTTTACACTGTGGTCAACCCGTATTTCTTCGTGAACACGCCGGATTTCTCAAACTACGTGAAAATTATCATCGACGTTGCGTCGACAATGCTCATACCGTTTATGGCGGGCGTAATATCTTTGTCAAGGCTTATCAAGATTATGGCAAGACGTCGTTAACAAAACGCAAAACAAAAAAACCGTACGGGGCAGCCCGTACGTTTTTTATGCCTTTTATATTAGTTTGTCGCCGCCCGTGGTCGAGATGACGTACAGAATATTTATTTCTTCGCCCGTCAGAGCGTCAATATAAATATAATATATTCCACCCGATTCCACGATGAATTCGTAACAAAGCTTTTCGGAATTCGTCTTGTACGGAATGACGCAAAGTCTGCCGTCCGACGCGTTTTCAAAGCCGACTTTCGCCTTTGCGGACTCGCGGGAAACCGCGGGCGTCTGCGTTTTTCTTTCAACGTGGTTGAATGCGTAATTTACCGCGTCCATTCCAAGAACGTCGCCGTTATCCGCGGCAATTTTCACCTTCACAAGGTCGGGATAAAGTATCGTGCCGTCCGACATCACGGGCGCAAAATTGATATAAACGGTGCTGTCGTCGTTTGCGCTCCATACGTCCCGCATGTCGTGAAAACCGCATTTTTCAAGGAAAACTTTTGCCTTTTCGACGCAATCTTCAACCGACAAAACGGGGTCTGTAACGTCGCGGCTGCCGCTCACGTTCAGGAGCATTCCGCCGCGCTTACTGACCTGCAAAGTCGTTCTCACGCCAGACAACGTGCAGTCGAAATTGTACGTTTCAATGTCGCCGCCCCACTGACCGAGAAAGTTCAGATTTTGTATTTTGTCGCCGAAAATATCCGTGACGACGGCGGTTGCTTGCTCTTTTGTTACTTCGTTTTCGGGAAGACCTTTTGCCACCTTATCGTTTCTGCCGTCGCTGAAAGGTCCGTCATAGATAAGTTGCGGGTATTCGACAGACGGGTCGTTTAATGTGGCGAAAACGTCGGATAAAACGTCCGATTTGTCATTTATGCCGTTTACGAAAAGGTATCCTTCGGATATTTTGTCTTTGACTTTGTTAAGTTCCTGCGACAGCGTTTTCAGCATTTCGTGGATTTTCCCGATTGCCGCGTTTTCTTCCGCCGTAATCTCTCCGCCCGATTCGAGTTTGTCTTTGAGATACGCCGAAAAGTCGCCCGTCTGGTTCAGAAATCGCATTGTGTTTTCGATGCTCACGTCCGAGCCCGAAAGGGCGGATAACGCGCAAACGGCAAGTTCCCGGACTTCACGGCGTCCGACAAAAGAGAAAGTCTTGTGGTTTTTCCGCGTGCGACCGTCAGTTTCGCGAATTTGATTTCCAAATCGTTCGTTTCGTCCAGCAGGGTATAATAAGATTGCTGGTAATGCGCTTCCAGCACGTTTTCGGTTTCGGCGCGCGCTTTCTTTTCTCTTCCGAAAAGCACGCCGAGAGTTATCACCCCTGCCGCCATTGCGACCATAATCACGCTTACCGCTATTATTGCTTTTTTATTCATACGCACCTCATTTGGCAAAGTTGTGCTTGCCGATGGAAAGCATCACCGTTCTGGACCAGATCCACTTTGACGTGGCGGTTGACGGATTGTAATAATACAGACAGCCGTTTGTGGGATCCCAGCCGTTCAGGGCGTCCTTTGCGGCTTTGATTGCGGTGGCGTTGGGCGAAAGATTGATTTGTCCGTCGTTGACTGCGGTAAACGCCCACGGCTGATAAATCACGCCGGCGATAGTGTTGGGGAAAGACGCGCTTTTCACGCGGTTCAACACGACTGCCGCGACCGCGACTTGTCCGACGTAAGGTTCGCCGCGCGCTTCGGCGTACACGCATTTTGCAAGAAGGTATTCGTCCGACGACGAGTATCCGCTTGACGAGCCCGTCGCGTTGCCGGTAGACAGACTGATTCCCATTGCGGCGGCGGTTTTTTTGCCGACGATACCGTCTGCGGTCAACCCATTTTTGCTTTGGAAATATTTCACCGCTTTCGTTGTCGCCGAGCCGTATATGCCGTCGACCGCGCCCGTATAATAGCCCCAGCGTTTGAGTTTCGTTTGGACGGTTTTCACCTGATTGCCCGTCGAGCCTTGTTTCAGCACGACCGCTTCGGTCACGGCGTCGTCTTTCGTCATTACGCCCGAAAACGCCAGAACCGCCGTGAGCATTGTCACGAACAGTACGAAAGCGCACAAGATTTTTTGCGAGTTTTTATTCATCTTCACCTCTGAATTTTTTGATTATTTCAACGATTTTCGATTTGTATCGAAAGTTTTCGCTGCCGTCGTCGGGGACGAAACACAACGGCGGAAAACACACGCACCACCAATTATTTCCCGTCCCTTCGCCAAGTTCCACGATAAGCGCGTCGTAAACGCCCGCGGGGAAAGACACGTCGTCGTATTTCCTATAAGGAAACTTTTCCGAAGAGAGCCGCACGGTCGCGCGGTAAGAAAAACCTTTGTCAAGAAGGACGTTGTCCGACGTCTTTTTCAGGGCGAAAAGGTTGTTTCTTATCACTTTTTTCGCGTCGTCCGACGACTTGCAATCCGAAAGCAGCGGCGTAAGGTAATTTACGACGGCGTCGCGCACATCAAGTTTCACGCTCTGGTCGATTTCGGAATTGCTGTTCGCGCGAATATGTATTCGTACGCAGTCCTGTTTGCGAATTTTCGTATCGACGCAGCCCGAAAGGGAAATCATCAGAAGAAGAGTCAGGATAACGATTTTTTTCTGTCTCTTATACACATCTCCGAGCCCACGAGACCTC
>ENA-OZGY01000048-OZGY01000048.1-human-gut-metagenome-genome-assembly--contig:-NODE-48-length-13066-cov-4.143417_pt1 | contig 13066 bp, 8 predicted proteins | sample MGYA00245123_ERZ653671 | MGnify/ENA primary metagenome ERZ653671 (study PRJEB26926, sample SAMN06165335) | human gut metagenome | biome: ENVO:00009003; feature: ENVO:2100002; material: ENVO:00002003... | reverse complement strand
GCGGAAACTCCGCGCAAAAGATAAGTTACCGCGCCGACGACGGTAACGGGCAGAATCACCGCGATTGCGGTTGCGTGCGCCTGCTTTTCGGTAAGTTTCATAATAAGCGTCAGTGCAGGCACGACAAGCATTCCGCCCCCTCCGCCGAAAAACCCCGACAGTATCCCCGTAACCGCGCCGGAAAGTATCAACGCCGCCGTCCTTAAAACTTCTTTTTTCTTTTCTATCCGCGCGTATTTTTGCATAACCGTAGTATCTTGATTTTTCAAAAAATAATACGGCGCCGTCTTTTAGTTTTGTTTTAACCCGGCGTGTTATCATCACGACGTCAAAATAACAGTGCAAAATAATCATTTTTATTTGCCAAAAATATTGATATGTATTATAATGCAATATGTATATTTTATTTTTAGCGCGCGCAACGTGCGCATAGTACACACTATACAGGAGTCGAAATGAACAAACTCAATCTTAAAAAATTGCTCACACTTCTCGTATGTCTGACGCTTATCGTGTCCGTCGTTATGCTTGCGGCATGCAACAAAAAGACCGACGACAACAAGACAACCGACAATACGAGCGCTTCTCCGTCATTCACCAACGGCAATTTCAGGTCTTACACGACGTCGGACAGCGGATATCCTTACGCCCCGTCGAGTTTCACCGGTTCGCCGACGTCTGATACCGAAGGCAGCACCCTTCCCAAGCTCGAAACCGTAAAACGCGGCGTTATCAACCTTGCGGATTACGCGAACCTCGGCGCATGGTGCACGTTCTCGAAGTTCGACGCGAAACGCCTGACGGACGAAGAAGACGCGAAAAATTATAATAAGGACGACAACGTTCTTATGATAAACAACACACAAGCCCGTTACTATATGTACAGATCTTCGGAGTTCAGCGCGGCGGCAAACACGAAATACCTTTTGCAGGTCGACGTAAGAACGGCAAATCTTGACGGCGGCGAGAAAAAAGGAGCGACGATCAAAATCGCGAAAAGTTATTCTTCGGGCTCGTCGATTCCCGCAACCGAAGGCTATGCAAGTTTCGACGCGGTCACCGCCGGCGAATGGACGACTTATTCCTTCATTATCGACGGCAAATACAACGGCAGCACATCGCTTGAACTGCAACTCATGCTGGGCAACAACAACCTGCGCGACGAATACAAAACAAGCGGTTACGCTTTCTTTGACAACATCCGTCTGACCACCGTCAAAGACGATACCGTCCTGCCCACCGAAAACGTAAAAACGATTACCCTTTCGGTGCCCAACGGCAGCTTCGATTACAAAACCACGTCTGATTATCCTTATCTTTACAACAGAGTCACGACAACCGACACCAACAGCAACTACGGTCTTGTGAACGAAGTCGACGCAAAAGACGGCAAAATCACCCTTGTGAACGAATACGCCGTTGACGCGGCTGCGGTCGAAGGACACGGCAGCGTTTTCGCAATCTATAACGTCGCCGACGCGAGAATGGGCTTTTACACCACGAATCCCCTTTACTTCAAGCGCGGCGGATATTACAAAGTAACCGTTGCTCTGAACACGAAATACGTTGAAAACGGCAAAGCGTACCTTGCCCTTGGCAAGAGCACAGATTTGTCCGACAACACCGTTATCGAAATCGAACAAAAAGACAGCGACAACAACGGCTGGAACGAATATACCTTCTACGTTTACGCAAACGAGAATACCGCGGACGAACTGTACTTCCACTTCGGTCTCGGTAAAGACAGCGACAACAAAGCGAAAGGTTATATCCTTGTCGACGACCTTAAAATCGAAGAAACCGACGACACCACGCAGACCGGCGCCAACGTCACCGACAACCGTTTCAAACCGACAGATAATATTCTCACCGACGCTTTCGTCAACAAGAGCGGCACCGACATCAACGGCGTTCCCGTGACAATCACCGGCGACGGCGAAGAATTCTCGGCAGACGACAAAACGCCTTACGTTTCGTCAAACTTCTCGGAAAGAAACAGAAAATTCACGTCGGCGAAAGCAACCCTTGCGAAATTCCAGACCAAGGCAACACTTCAAAAAGACACATATTACCGTTTCAGCGTATGGGTAAGGACTGTTGACGTTCCTTCGACTTCGGGCGTTGTCCTGACCGTATACGACGGCGATAAAGACGTAAACTCTGCCGCAAAAGCAATCGCGACGTTTGCCGCGGTTACCACCGAAAAAGACCTTGCGGACAGCTCCTCAAGCCTTAACGGCTATCGCGAACTCGTTTGCTACTTCCACACCGCGTCGCTTCAAGAACAGGAAGTAACGTTTGAAATTTCTTTGGGCAGCGGCGGCGCGTTCACAAGCTCCACCCTGTTCAGCGGCACGGCTTATATCGCAAACGCGTCTCTTGTCGAAACGGATTATACAAAATACAACGGCGCGTCGGCTTCCGGCACGTACGAAAAGAAATACGACTGGTATGAAACGCTTTCAAGCGAAACGTTCACCAACGGTCAATTCCAGAAATACAACTACTCCGACACGAAGTTCTTCCAAGAAGGCGGCGTAAACGAAAAAGGCGAATTCCAAAGCACTTCTTTCGGCGTACCTTCCGGCTGGACGCTTAAAGGCGAGAAAGACAAGGCAGTTGCGGGCATCGTCGACGTAAATCGCGAGGCTTTGCTTAATAACCTTGCGACGAAACTCGGCGTACCTGTCGACACGCTCAAAAAAGCACCGTTTGAATGCAAAGAAGAAGACGTTGAAACATTCGGCATTTATGCGGGCGGCAACTCTTACCTGCTCATCAATTCCGCGGACGTTGAAGGTCTTGCGAAAGAATCTGTACGCGTAGGTTACGTTTCAAACAGCTTCACGCTCAACGCGAACTCTTATTACAAAGTAAGCGTTATGGTCAAGGTCATGGGCGACAGCAAAGCAAGCGTTTACCTTATGACCGACAACAACATCTCAGAAACCAACGTCGACAGTAAGTTTGAAAACATCGAAGCGTCCACGGCTTCGCAAACAGGCGGCTGGAAACGCTACACCTTCTACGTCAAGACGGGCTTCTCGTCAATCAGCGCAACCTTGGGCTTGTATCTCGGTGGTAAAGACAAAGACGTTGCCCTCACCGACGCGAATATGGTGCTTGCGGACGGTCTTAACGGCAAGTATGTAAAAAAAGCCGACAACGAATACGAAGTTTACAACAAGAACACCCATAAAGACGCCACCGAAACTTATAATTACAGCGGCAGCGCGAAAGGCGGCACGGTGCTCTTCGACTACGTCATCAAGGAAGATATTTCCGAAAGCGTTTACAATGCAAAAACCGCAAGCGCAACGGCGTCTGCCGCCGACGAGTACGAAGAAACCAAACGCGTCGAAATGAACCTGGACAGCTTCGGTCTTGCAACCACCCCCGACGAGAACAAACCCTCTTCCCCGAAAGGCTGGACAAAGACGTCCCTGACCAAGGATACCGATACCGAGCAACTTCAAAGCGGCGTTATTTACAGCACCGAATACAAGGCGCACAGCGGCGAATCCTGCCTGATTATCCCTTACCTTAACACGGCTGGCTCAAGCTATTACGCAAGCGATGCAAAGACGCTCACGAAAGACGGCTTCTATAAGATTTCCGTCTGGGCAAAATTGTCCGCCGGTCACACCGGCAAAGCGTATATCACGCTTGTCGCGACAAACTACGGCGAAAACAGCAAGTACGTTGACTTCGCTTCGCAGACAATCGAGGTCGACAGCACCGATTGGAAAGAGTACGTGTTCTTCATCAAAGCGCCCTCGTCCGACACGAAAATCGACAAGTACGGCGAGAATGCGAAAGACCTTTCTCTCAAAATCCGTCTGGGCTTTGGCGAATCTGCCGATAATAAAGCAAGCGGATACGTTCTGTTCGACGACGTCCTTATCGAAAAACTCGACGTGAAAGCGGACGAATTCGACAAACACGTTGACGACTTCAAGGCGGCAAACGCAGGTCTTACGGTCAACACCGTCAAGTACAGCGCAATCGACAAAGAAGAAGAAACCACGCCCGATAAAGAGCCCGATAAGGAAGACAACAAAAACAGCGGAAATAAATTTAACTGGGTTATCTTCACTTCGGTAGCGTTCGGCGCAATCGTCGTCATCGCAGTTGCGGCATTCTTCATCAAAAAGTACCTGCCCAAACACAAGGAAGGCAAACAACAAGTCGATAAGAAAAAGACTTCCAAGAAGAAGGAAGACGATTACAAGAACCTTAACGACTAATTGAACTTAACGAAAAACCTCGGTTTCCGCCGAGGTTTTTTTGCGTCCTTTTATGTTTTTCAAGGACACCTTGAAAAGCGATGATGTGATGTTTTGCCTTTGGCAAAAGCGATGTGCCTTCGGCGCGATGTGTGCCTTTGGCACGTTGCGGATATAATCACCATATAAAAGGCGCATCTTTTCACGATGCGCCTTTTAAATTTCGTTAAAACGGTTTCGGGTTTTTGTTTTTATAAGTACAAAACGAAAACTCGTATTGTCCGTTGTTTATGAGTTCCGATTCTTTTTCAAGCGACCAGCAGGAAATCTCGTCAAGGTTTTCAAAAAAGACCTGCGCCTGCCCGTCCGCCCTGACCTTCGTGATATACGCCGTATCGCAATAAGGCAACATGGTTTTGTAAAACATTGCCCCGCCGATAATGAACACGTCGTCGGTGTCGTAGGCGGAAATGGTTTTTGAAAGTTCGTCAAGGCTTCTCACGATGACGACGTCGTCGCGCTCCTCGCCGTCGGGCCAAAGCACGATATTCACGCGGTTTTTCAGGGGTTTGCCGCCCGGGAAACTTTTTAACGTGTTGCTGCCCATCACGACAACCTTATTAAGCGTCGTTTCGCGGAAAAACCTCATATCTTCGGGGATTGCAAACAACAACCCGTTGTTTTTGCCAATGCCCCATTTTTCATCGACTGCAACTATCGTTTTCATCAGATTGCCACCTCGATTTTTTTGTCAAGGTCGTTGAATTTGTAGCCTTCCAACCTGAAATCGTCGACGGTGAAATCGTAAAAGTTTTTGACGTCGGGATTTATCCAGAACTTCGGCGCGGGATACTGCGGCTTTTCAATGACTTCCTTGATAATCGGCACGTGACGGTCGTAAATATGAGCGTCGGCGATGACGTGCACGAGTTCGCCCGCTTTCAGCCCCGAAACCTGTGCAAACATATGCAAAAGCACGGCGTATTGCACGACGTTCCAGTTGTTTGCGGTGAGCGTGTCCTGACTTCTTTGGTTCAGAATACCGTTTAAGGTGTCGCCCGAAACATTGAAAGTCATGCTGTATGCACAAGGATACAAATTCATTTCGTGCAGGTCGTCGAAGTTATAAATATTCGTCATAATGCGGCGGCTTTGCGGATTGTTTTTCAAATCGAAAAGCACGCGGTCGACCTGATCGAACTCGCCTTCCTTATAAATTGATTTTTTCGCAAGCTGATATCCGTACGCTTTCCCGATGCTGCCGTTTTCGTCCGCCCAACTGTCCCAGATTCTGCTTTTCAAATCGTGGACGTTGTTGGATTTTTTCTGCCATATCCACAAAATTTCGTCGATTGCGGACTTGAAAAACGTCCGCCTTACGGTGATTATCGGAAAATCCTTTTGCAAGTCGTAGCGATTTACGACGCAAAACTTCTTGACGGTGTGCGCGGGCGTGCCGTCTTCCCAATGCGGGCGGACTTCCTTGTCGGAATCCCACACGCCGTTTTCAAGAATATCTTTGACGTTTTCAACGAATACTTTGTCTGCGTAACTCATATACAACCTCTCGTTTTTCCATATAATATTATCATAACGCGGCGCGAAAGGCAAGAAATTGCCCGCCGATTATGCCATACAATATAAATTCAGTATAATAAAAATATATTGTATATCAAAAAATATTTGACACACGTTTGCTGCGCTTGTTATTATGGTTTTACGGGCAACCGATTTTCATGGTAAGGAGAAATTATGAAAAATCTTTCGTCAAACGACAAAAAATGCGTTTACGGTATTATTTTATCGTGCGTCATTATGGTGTTCGGCATACTGTTCCTTGTCAACGCGATGGGCGTTGCAAACTTTTACAAAAGTTATGCCGCAATCAAAAACCCCCTTGCAAAATATCTTGTCGTCATTTTAGTAATGGCAACGGGTATTATGCTGTTTTCAAACGTCGCGTTGCGCTTTGAAGACGATAAACTGAGAAAACGTCTGACGATTTTCATCACGGCGTTTGCGTTCATTCTGACAATTCCTTTGACTTACGTGCTCATCGCAATGCTTCCCTTCCACGCAAAGTACAATATGGCGGACGTCGAAAACGCAATCGACGCGGCGCGCCTTGCTCATCCCGAGTACACGACCGCGCAGGTCAACGAGGCGGCCGGAAAAGCGTTGGGACTTTCGGGCTTCGGCAACATTATGGGCGTACATACCATTTACGAAGGCTTTGAAATGTGGTTCAAGGACGGCGCGTTTATCTGGATAGTATTCGTGTTTATGGCAATCCTTGGCATCGTATTCCTGATTGAGCCGCTTGCCGCAGGCATCTGCGTCGTGAAAGGCAAAATCCTTTTATTGTTCTCAAAGGACGAAAACGGAAAATTCCACCTTTTCCGCGCCACGGAACTTCCCGTCCTTAAAAAACGTCGCGAAAACGAAATTTACGAACGCGCGGCATAAAAATTTAATCAACCAACAATCGAAAAGCCTTGCAAGAACGCAAGGCTTTTATTTTTTGTTCGTATTATGTTTAATTATTCCGAGAAAAGATTTCTGGCGGTGAGCACGCCCATAAGCGACGCCTGCATAAGTCCGCGCGTCCAGCCCGAGCCGTCGCCCAACGTATAAAGGTTTCTGACGCTCGTTTCAAAGCGTTCGTCAATTTCCACCTTATTGCTGTAAAACTTGATTTCAGGGCTGTATAACAGAGTTTCCTTGCCCGCAAAGCCCGGCACGACTTTATCGACCGCTTTTATGAAGTTGATGATATTCGACATCGGACGATAAGGCATTGCCGCCGTGATATCGCCTGCAACCGCGTCGGGAAGCGTGGGGCGCACGTTGCTTCTTGCAAGTTCTTTTTCCCAGGTGCGTTTGCCGTCCAGGATATCGCCGAAGCGTTGCACGAGGATTTGTCCGTTGCCGAGCATATTCGTGAGTTCCCCGACCTTTCTTGCGTATTCGATCGGCTGATCGAAAGGTACGCGGAAGTGGTGCGACGACAAAATCGCGACGTTGGTATTTTTGGATTTTTTATCCTTGAAACTGTGTCCGTTTACGACGGCAAGCCCGCCTTCGTAATTTTCCTGCGATACGAATCCGCCGGGGTTCTGGCAGAACGTGCGGACTTTATCGTTGTACGGCGGGACGTATCCGATAAGTTTGCTTTCGTACAACACGTCGTTGACTTCTTCCATGACTTCGTTGCGGCACTCCACCCTGACGCCGATATCGACGACGCCCGCGCGGCGTTTTATGCCGTACTTTCTGCACAAATCGTCAAGCCAGTCCGCGCCGACGCGACCGACTGCCACAATCACTCTTTCCGCCTTTATGACGAATTCCTGCTTTGTGACGTTGTTGATGAAATGCGCGCCTTCGCACACTCCGTCGTTTATGATAAGGTCGCCCGCCGACGTGTCGAAAAGAATGTTCACGCCGTTGTCGATAAGGAATTTTTCAATGCGGGAATACACCTCGTGCGCCTTTTCCGTTCCGAGATGGCGAATGGGACAATCGACGAGTTTCAGTCCTGCTGCGATTGCGCGACGACGAATTTCTTTGACTTTGACGTCTTCGCTGTTTGCGCCCTCGATTTTCTTATCCGCGCCGAAATCGAGATAAATCCCGTCGGTGTAGTCGATAAGTTCCTGCACGGTGTCGTAACCGATAAGCTCGGGAAGGTCGCCGCCGACTTCCGGCGACAGCGAAAGTTTCCCGTCGGAAAACGCGCCCGCGCCAGAAAAGCCCGTGGTGATGTTGCAGTAAGGCTTGCAGTTTACGCACTTGCCCGTTTTGTTTTTCGGGCAGTGTCGTCTGTCGATGTTTCTTCCCTGTTCGACGATGGTGATGGTTTTGTCGCTGTTCTTACGGATAAGTTCCAGCGCCGTGAAAATGCCCGACGGTCCCGCTCCTATGATCAGGACGTCGCTTTTGATTTCAGACATATTATATCTCCAAAAATGTTATTTGTTGTTTGTATAGATTTCAACGGGCACGTTGCTTCCGTTGTCTTTGACCGCGCGACGGAAAAGTCTGAGCGGATTGAGATAAGGACGCGTCGCGTGTTCGCGCGTGGTGCACACGATAATCTTATCGGGGTGGAATTTAAGCGCCATCGGCACGGAATACTTCGCGTTTTCTTTGGTCGACGTGGATTTCCCTTCCAGCAAGATTACGCTTTCGTCGATATTGCCGCGGCGTTTCAGTTCTTTGAGCATGGCGTCGGCTTCGGTGACGTCCACGTTGGGATTGGCGCGTCCGCCCGACAGAATAATTTCTTCGGGCGAATACTCCTTGTAAAGTTTTTCGGCAAGGTCCAGACGCTTTCTCGCAAGCGCGGATAACGTGCCGTTATCGTTCATTCTGTTTCCGAGAATAACCGCAACTATCATTGACTATTTTTCAACCTCGTCCGGGGCTTCCGACATTTTGTCCGCCGCCGCTTCCTGTTCAAAAATTTCATCCGGTGTTTCCGCATCGGAAGATGCTAAATCGTTTTCGAGTTCGTTTACGTCAGCGCCGTCAAGCACGACTTCCGCGTTGTCCTCCGCAGCAAGTTTGCGCCTTGCGATTTCGGCGCAGATTTCGTCGTAACGCTCCTCGCTTATGTTGTACTTCTTAAAGTATATCGCAAAACTTCCAAGAAGAATCACAAGGGGCAGCAACGTCATGAAAGCGAACATTGTCTGATATTGCCATTTTGCGACCTTCGTGTCTTCGTTTGTGTGAATAATGTTTTCGATTTTCGCGACGTTTTCGGTTTCGATGGACTTTTTCTTTGCCTCGATAAGTTTCGTCTGCTCTTCCTTTGAAAGGGAGTCGAAATTCGGGGTTTCGTCTTTCACGAGTTGTTCCACCTGAACCGCAAGTTGTCCCGCCTCGTAGTCGGCGTTGGAAATCGCCTTGTTGGTGGGGTTAAGACCAAGCGCGAGAACGACAAGCGTCGTAATGCCGACGACCGCCGCGCTGCCGAGTTTCGCCGTGAAAGGACGGCACGCAAATATAACGCCTTCGTCGCGCATTCCCGTCGTATATTCGTTGTATTCAACCGTGTTCGCGATCGAAATCGTAAGCACCTGATAAAACAGCGTCTGTCCGAAGAACGCGCACGTTCCCGTAAGTCCCGTGAATATGAACGTAACGGGGATCAATACTTCGCCGATTTTGAAGCCGACTTTGTCCGCGTCGGGGTTTATGCCCGTCGTAAGACTTATGACGAACATCAGAAGATATCCGACGATAATCATAATCATCGAAAGTTTTGAAATCCAGCGTCTGGAATGCTTTTTGCACATCATCGGGAAAAACACGATGACAAGCGTCGATACGCCCGAAATAACCGTGAACAGCGTGACGAGAAGTCCCTGATATGCAAAGCGATAATAAATCCAGTAACTCGCAAGAGCCATTGTAATGCAGCTGCCTATGTTGTAAAGGAGCATTGACGCAATAACGGGTTTCAACTGGTCGTTTTTGAAAATGACCTTGAACATATCCTTTAAGGAACGTTTTTCGCCGTCGTCCACGCGGACTTTGGGCAAAGGTTTTTCTTTTACGACAAAAACCGTCATAATCTGGCATACAAAGAAAACTATGCAGACGATAATCGACACGATTGCGTAGGACTTACTTGCGTTGGGCGCGATTGCCAGGTTGCCCTGCGTAAGCGACGGGATTGCAAGGACAGAAAGCCCCGCGCCGATACCCGCGCCGATGTTTGCAAGCGTCGTAAGGTTGTTGCGGTCGCCGGGGTTTGAGGTCAGCGAAGGCAACATTCCCCAATACGAAATATCGTTCATCGTATAGGTCATACCCCACAGAAGGTATCCGAACGCAAAGAAAATGAGATAACTCGTCCCGCGGAGCGGCACGCAGAACAGCGCGATGATAACCGCAACGTTCGTGAATACGCCCGCAAGAATCCACGGCTTGAACTTGCCGATTTTCGTCCTTGTGATTTCGATAATGCTGCCCATGAACGGGTCGTTGCAGCCGTCGAAAATACGGCAGATAACCATAATGACGCCAACCATTGCGAACTCGGTGTTCGAAAGCCCTTTCGTAAAGGTGATGAACGTCAGAAGGTACGTGTTGATCAGCTGATAAGCCATATCTCTGCCGATACCGCCCATCGAGTAGCCCCACAGATTACGTTTGCTTAACCTTTCGTTTGAGATAGATTCCGACATAATTTTTCTCCCTGTCTTTATGACATAATATATATTACACTAAGTGAGTTTCAAAGTCAATATATGCGCCGTCGAAAAGGTTTAAGTTTTTTATATACGGCGGCGGATAATGCTGTCTGTTTTACCGAAAAAACCGGCGGTTCTTTGGCGCAAACCGAACGATTATTCTTTTTTTTTCGTGAAAATCGTTTTCTTTTTTGCATTTAGATGGTATAATTTCCGTATAATCTTAATCAGGAGGAATAAAATGAACGGATTAACTAAATTCGGTTACAGAGTATTCCAGAAATCCATGTGGGTTGCAATGTGGTTCTTGCCGTGGCATCAGAACAAAGGCACACTTTCGGGCGCAGGTTCAATCAAACAACTTCCCAAATGGATCAAGGAAAAAGAAGGTTGCACCAGCGCGCTTATCGTGACCGACGGCGGCTTGTACAAACTCGGTATTGCCGACCCCATTAAAGAAGCATTTGAAAAAGAAGGAATGAAGGCTGTCATTTACCATGACGTAGTGCCCAATCCCACCATCACCAACATCGAAGACGGGCTTCGCATTTACAAGGAAAACAAATGCGACGTCATCATCGCTCTCGGCGGCGGTTCTCCCATGGACTGTGCAAAAGGCATCGGCGCGCGCGTCATGCTTCCCAAAAAATCGGTACCCCAGCTTAAAGGCGTGCTGAAAGTTACTTTGGGCAAACCTTTCGGAAAACTTCCCCCGCTCGTCGCGATTCCCACGACGTCCGGCACAGGTTCGGAAGCAACTCTTGCCGCTGTTATCAGCAATCCCGATACGCACGAAAAATACCCCATTAACGACCCGAAGATTATACCGCGGTATATTGTGATGGATCCCGAACTCACAATCGGTCTGCCCCCTCACATTACTTCCACCACCGGTATGGACGCCTTGACTCACGCAGTCGAAGGTTACATCGGCGGCGAAAACACCGCACAAACCAAAAAGGACAGCGTCGAGGCAGTTCAACTTATCCATAAGTATCTGAAAGAGGCTTACGACCACGGCGACAACCTTGAAGCAAGAAACAAAATGCAATACGCTTCGTTCATCGCAGGTCGCGCGTTCACCCGTTCCTACGTCGGATACGTACACGCAATCGCGCATACGCTCGGCGGACACTACGGCGTGCCTCACGGTCTTGCAAACGCAGTTATCCTGCCCTACGTCCTCGAAGCGTACGGAAAGAGCGCGCATAAGAAACTTGCCCGCCTTGCAGACTGCATCGGTATCCAAGGCAAAGACGACGCCGAAAAAGCAAATGCTTTCATTCAGTGGATCAGGGATATGAACTCTTCCATGAACATTCCCGACAAAATCCGCGCGAAAGACGGCAGCCAACTCATTAAGGAAGAAGACCTTGACGACTGCATCACGAAAGCCCTGCACGAAGCCAACCCCTTGTATCCCTGCCCGCAAATTTGGGACAGAAATGAAGTCGAGGCGATTTTCAGAAAGATTATGTAATCTTCAAAATGTGAATATTTCCCGACAGTGAATGAAAACAAAAAAGATAGCCCACCGTTTCAGACGGCGGGCTATTTTAGTTATATCGTTTGCGTTGCAAACGGTTATATTTTGACTTTGTCAAAGTTATATTTCAGCTTTCAGTCGAAGTGTTATTTTGGCTGTCGCCAAAGCTAAGGTATTTATCCATAACTTGCACGAAGAGCAAATATCACTGCATAAGCAATATCACTGTCGAAGACAATATCGCTGCGTAAGCAATATCACTGCCGTTAGGCTCATCTCGCCGCAGGCACTTTATACCGCTTTGTCAGTGTCGGTTTTTATGAAGTCCGATTCGTTGTCGTCGGTGCTGTACAAACGAATTTTTTCGTCGGGATTTATCGGCGGAAGTTTGCCGCCGTTTTCTTCCTTCTTATAAGACAGCCTTAAAAGTAGCGGCGTGACAAGCGACGTCACAAGAATTAGTATGAGAACGAACGGCATAATGCTGGGGTTGACCATATCGTAGTCGATGCCCTTTTGCGTGCAGACAAGCACGACTTCCGCGCGCACCATCATACCGATACCCACGCGGTAACTGTCTTTTATTCCGTATCCGCAAATCAACCCGCCAAGACCGCAACCGACAACTTTCCCGAGTATTCCTGCCGCAACGAATGCAAAGCCAAATCCCACAAAAGCGGGGTTAAAGTGGTCAAAATTAAGGTTTATCCCTATGTTTGCGAAAAATGCGGGCGCGAAAATCATATAATTGCTGATTTCGATACGGCGGTCGACGTACGTCCTGTCGGCAATGCCCGAAAGCATAAGTCCCGCAACGTAAGCACCCGTGATATCGGCAATTCCAAAAAGTTTTTCCGCGGCGTAAGCGAACACGAAGCACACCACGACGCAAAGAATCGGGATACGTCTTGTGTGCGGATATCTAAGGTCGATGCGGCGGATTATGAACAACGCGACATAGCCCATCGGTATCGCCATTGCAAAGAATGCGATAAGTTTTGCGACGACAACCCAGACGTCCGCGGTGTTCCCGCTTTTGTCAAGGCTTATCATAAGCGACAGCAAAACAATGCCGATTATGTCGTCCAGAATCGCCGCGCTGACAATCGACGTGCCGACGCGCGTTTGCAGTTTTCCCAGCTCTTTAAGCG
>ENA-OZGY01000039-OZGY01000039.1-human-gut-metagenome-genome-assembly--contig:-NODE-39-length-13967-cov-4.597182_pt1 | contig 13967 bp, 9 predicted proteins | sample MGYA00245123_ERZ653671 | MGnify/ENA primary metagenome ERZ653671 (study PRJEB26926, sample SAMN06165335) | human gut metagenome | biome: ENVO:00009003; feature: ENVO:2100002; material: ENVO:00002003... | reverse complement strand
GGCAGCGTCAGATGTGTATAAGAGACAGCATCGGCAGCTTCCTGCGCGATCTCGGCCTGTACCTGTGCCTTATAGTCCTGCAAGGTCTGGTCAAAGTCGGCCAGCTTGGGCGGTTCCGGCAAGTCATACTGGCCTTGGTTGAGCAGCGGGCGGCAGTCCTGCACATAGGCCACAACAGCGTTGTAATAGGCCGCCTGTTCCGGCGAAATGTTCTGCCCCTCCTGCAAAGCGGTGGCGGCGGTCTGCTCCATAGCGGAAAGATTGCAATGTTGTTTGAGGTACGGGATAAACTCGGTCAGCACCATTTCCCGCTCTGCCTTGTCTTGTTCCCAAGCTTCCGGGCCTTTGTTGTGCAGAACAAAATTTTTCCAGTTCTCATCCTTGGCGTAGTATTCGTGGTAGTTCTGGATATGCTGAACCAAAGAACCCTCTCCGTCACCAAAATCCTGCCGTCCCTCGTAGTTGTCGGGCTGGCCGTTCAGGGTAAAATCAATACGGAATGCGGTCTTGTCGTACCAGCCGCCCGTGTAGCCGTCCTTTTCCCGGTCCGTGTGCTGGGCGGTGTCCAATTCTTCAAAGGCGCGGTTTGCCACGGACAGCGGCATGATTTCGCCGTCCTGCAGCTTGTCACTTTCGCTCCAAAGAATTGTGACCGTAGGCTCTGCGGCGGGGTCTGGAATTTTAATGGGCGCGGGAATTTCGTTTGCCTTTTCTGCGGCCTCTTGGAACGCAGCCAGCTTATCGCCCAACAGAACTTCCGTCACTGCGGCAGTCTGGCCCAGCAGGTTAAGTGCCTCTACTCCGGCATCTTTCAGGGTCAGACCGGGCGCGTCCAGCTGCCCGCCATCCAGAGCCTTGTTGTCCGGGCCATACAGGGTGTAGTCATAGCCAGAATCACAGGTCTGGATGAACAGGGTGCTGCCGTTGTCCAGCGCAAATGCGGCTTCCTGTGCGGCGGAAAGGTCTGCTTCCCGCTGCTGGCGCAGTTCTGCCAGATGTTCGTCCAGCGCGGAGATCAGTTCATGGGCCGCATTGCGGATAATTTCCAGAGAGGCTTTCAACTCGGCCAGTTCCCGGCCCGAACTCCACCCGGCCACATAACCAAAGGAATACTCGGATGTGTCCAGCCCGTAGTGCTGGCAGACGGCATAAGCTACGCTTTCGGCCTGCACCTCGCGGGTGCGGCTGTCCGGGCGGTTGGTCTGTTCCGGGTCGGTGGGGTCGATGGCGTGAAGTTTGGCGTGGGCAATCTCGTGGATAGCCGTCTTGATGGTTTGCAGCTGGCTCATGCCCTCTTGGATGGCAATGCGGTTGTCGAGCAGATGAAAGTACCCGTGCGCCCCGCCCTCGATGTCCTCAAACCCGATGGGTACCGGGGATGCCTGCTCCAATGCCTTGAAAAAATCTTGGTAGTCCTGCACGCTGCCGGACAGTTCATTCACCGCGATAGAGGGCAGAGGTGCGCCCTCGGTCTGGCTGACATCGAACACGGACACCACCTTGAACGCCGGAATCTGTACCGTTTTTTCCTCGGTCAGCGGCTTGCCGTCCTTGTCCAGAATCGGCTTGCCCTGTTCGTCCAGCTTTTCCATCTTCTGCTTGACCTTGTACGGCGCAGGAGCCAGAATCTTGATGCCTTTTTCGCCTTTCTTTACGGTGCGGTGGAACGTGTCTTTCCACTTGTTGAAGCCCGCCACCAGCTGCCCGCCCTGCATGGCGATCAGCAAGGTGTTGTTGAAGCTGTAATTGTGGAATTTCGCCATCGTGGTGAGGTAGGCTTTGTAGCGGTCACTGTCGAATAATTCTTGAATGCCTGTTTCCAGCCGGTCCGTGATTTCTTTCATGCGTTCCGCGCTGTCCTTGCCGTTTAGGATAATGGGAATAACTTTCTGCGGTTCCGTTTCAGGCTGAACAGGTGGCGGGATGTTGGCCGAATCTCGCAAAACTTCCGGCGCAGGAAAGGACAGTACCCGGTATTCCTCCGGCACAGGCTGGCCCTCGTGGACTTTCTGCCACGCGTCCCCGCTTTTGACAAAGTAGCCATACTCGGTAAACACGCCCTGCTCCTGCTGGGCCACATAGCGGCCAAACTGCGCCGTGTCGATGCCGCCTTTCCATTCTTCCGGCATATTCACCATGCCGGAGCGATTCAGGTAGTAATCTCCTAGCTGGGCAGGCCCGTGCACATCCGGCAGATGCACATAGTAGTCCACGTTTTCGGGAAAGTCGGTGATTCTCCCGATGCTGAAAAGCTCACTCTGCGGGGCTTGCAGGGCGGCGTTCAGCTCTGCGCGTTCCCCGGTAGAGAGTGTTTCCAGTCGTGATGCCAGAAAGTTCAGTTCGTCCACATTGGATGCCAGCACCATGTTGTAGGGGATGGCAAAACGCTTTTCTTCCTCGGCAAAATAGCCGGAAATGAAAAGGCCCTGCGGATTATCGGACGAAATGCCGATTTGCCGCAGGGCCGCTTGTACCTGTTCGGTTGTGGTGGGCAGGTCTAGCCAGACACCATCCCTGCTTTGCTGCTGATTTTGCAGCTGGATGGAAAATAATTCGCTCATTTGGTCACACTCCTTTTTTTGCTATCCTACGGATAGAGAGAGCCGGTTATGGCAAAATGAATGCTTCACCTTACCATAACCGGCCCTCGTATTTTTGCCTTACTCTTTGCGCTCTACCCGGTAATTGACGTACTTGCCTCCCGTATCTGCCAGAAGCACCGTTGCATCATAGGTTTTGCCTGTCTTTTCGGAATAGAGGCCCTTGACCTTTGCCTTACCGTTTTTGAGCAGAGCAGCGGCGATCTTTGGGGTGAACGCCTTTTTGCGCTGCTCAAAGAAGCGGTCATTCTTCCACATCACGAACTGACAGCCACGATTCCCGCAGTAGAAGTTTTTCTTGCCCTCGTAGACGTTTTCACCACACCGGGGACACTTGCCGATGATAACCCGTTCCGACTGGAACAGGTTTTGTTTGTCCGCGCTGATGCAGGAATAGGTCTTGATCAGCTGACGCACCTGCGCTTCAATTTCGGCCATGAACTCGTCCGGGTCTGCATTGCCCTTGGCAATCTCGGTCAGACGGTTTTCCCATTCAGCAGTCAGAGCGGGAGAGGTCAGGCTTTCCGGCAGAACCACCGCCAGATTGATGCCGTCCTTGGTGGGGACAAGCTGCTTGCCCTTGCGCTGCACAAAGCCCATTTGCACCAGTTTTTCCAGAATCGCGGCACGGGTGGCCGGAGTGCCCAGCCCCTTGCGTTCCGCATGGCCCAGGCCACCCTCTCTTGCTCCTGCGGAGCAATTCACCTTGTCCTCCGGCATATCCTCGGTCCCGGCCCGCTCCATTGCTGACAGGAGTGTATCTTCCGTGTAGGCTTTCGGCGGGGACGTGAAATGTTCCGAAATATCAGATACAACAGAATAACTTTGTCCCTCGGTCAGTTCCGGCAGGGTGTTCAGGTTTTCCGTTTCTTCTTCACCGTCTGCTTTCAGAGTGGAACGAAACCGCTGGTCGATCTCTTTCCAACCGGGAATAAGCACCGTCTTTCCCTTGGCGGTGAACTCGTTCCCGGCGCAGGAGAACACGGCGGCCACGGTTTCGTATTCATGGGGTACAGCCACGGCGCAGAGCAGCTTGGCGCAGACAAGGTTCATCAGCTTGCATTCACTTTCGGCAAGACCAGCGAAGCCCTGTTTTACAAATTCAGCAGTGGGAATGATGGCGTGGTGGTCAGATACCTTTTTGCTGTTCAGAATCCGGCCCACTTCCGGGGTCAAGCCAAGCCCTTGGGCAAAGGGCAGCAGCCCCAGCAGGTCAGACACAAGATGTTGTGCTGTCTGGCCCATATCCTCGGTCAGATATTGGCTGTCGGTGCGGGGATAGGTCAGCAGTTTCTTTTCGTAAAGTTGCTGGGCATAATCAAGGGTCTGCTTTGCCGTGAAACCGAACAGGCGGTTTGCCTCCCGCTGCAAGGTGGTCAGGTCATAGAGCTTGGGCGGCTGTTCTGTCTTTTTCTCCCGTTTGACAGAAGTACAGACGGCAACTGCACTCGTGCATTTTTCTTTGAGAGAATTTGCGGTTTCTGCATCCGCAATGCACCCACTGTCTGCTTTCAGGCTGCCGGAATGGATGCCGACCGTGTAATACTTTTCTTTCTGGAAGCGCAGGATTTTTGCGTCCCGGTCCACCAACATTTTCAGTGTCGGGGTCTGCACCCGGCCTACCGTCAGGGTTTTGTGATACAGCACCGAAAACAGTCGCGTTGCATTGATGCCCACCAGCCAATCCGCCTTTGCACGGCAGAGGGCCGATTGATACAGAGCATCATAATCCGAATCCGGGCGCAGGTTTGCAAAGCCCTCCCGGATAGCAGCATCCTCCATGCTGGAAACCCAGAGCCGCTTCACAGGTTTTGTGCAACCGGCCATTTGGTAGACGAAACGGAAAATCAGTTCTCCCTCCCGGCCTGCGTCGGTTGCGGCGGTCACACTGTCCACATCCGGGCGGTTGAGCAGGGCACGCAGAACTTCAAACTGCTGTTTCTTTTCGTCCGGGACAATGAACTGCCACGGCTGGGGCAGGATGGGCAAATCTTCATACTTCCACTTGCAGTATTTTTCATCGTACTGGCCCGCCTCGGCAAAGGACACCAGATGCCCGATGCACCAGCTGACCAAATAACCGCCACCCTGCCAGTAGCCGGTTTGCTTTTCATCGGCCCCGATCACGGTGGCAATGCTGCGGGCTACACTGGGCTTTTCGGCAATCACCAGCTGAAAACTCATGTTTCATCCTCCTGTCCGTCCTCCGAATGAATCTCGATTTCAGCCGGTTCCTCGTCTGCATCCTCGTCCTCGCCAAAATCGTATTCGTCCAGATCATCGTGCCCGGTGGTATCGGCCTTGGGCTTGCGGAACTTGAAATAATAGAGGGCCGCGCCGCCGCCCGCCAGAGCCAGCACCAGCAGGATTATCAGACTGCCCATGTTGGACTTGGGCTTTTCCTGCGGCGTTTCGGTGTCGGTTTTCACCGCTTCCGGGGCCGTGCAGTTGCGCAGGCTCTTTTCACACAAGGGGCAGTTTTCGTTGACGTTTCCGGCCTCACATTTCACGGTGCAGGTGCAGACCTCGGCGGTCTGCGGTTCTTCATCCAGCAGAGCCAGCAAGTCGGCATCGTCCACTTGGTTCAGAAAGTGGACAGAAGTTTCCTTGTCCTCGTTGGCGCGGTCAATCAGGATGTAAAAATAATTCCCGGCCTTGGTGGTCACGGTGATAAGCTGCTTGTCGCCGTAAAAATCATCCACCAGTGTTGCGTTGCCTTTGGGCGTGATGGGCACACCCTCCGGCTCCATGCCGCCCGTGGTGGGTTCTTCTTCGATAATCTCCGGCAGAGGTTCCGGGGCAGGGTCAGTACCGCTTGCGAAAGCGGGCATGGAAAAGGAGCAGAGGCAGAGCAGGATAGCCAGCAGTCCGGCAGCGAAACGGTTCCAGTTATCAGGTTTCATTGGCGGCATCCTCCTGTTTGTGGTACGGTGTGGCGGTGGGTGCAGCATTCAGCGCACCGCTGCGCAGGAAGGCCGCGAACTCGTCCGGCTTCATGTTCATGCTGCGCACCAGCTGAATGATCTGCAAGTTTTCCTGTTCAGTCTTTGCAGCTTCCAGTTCTTTCAACTGCTGCTGGTATTCGCTGATTTTTTCTTTGAGCCGTTCGATGTCGCGCTCAATGCGGGAAAGTCTTTTTGCCATACAAAATCCTTTCTGGCGTCACGGTAAACGCCCATAGCTGTAAAAATGTTCCTGCCAATATTTTGAGTTGAGGTTTGTGTAAGAGATAGGGTCGCCGCAGTGCAGCATGATGGAATTGCCCACATAGATACCGCAATGGCTCACGCCGGGGGTATCGTAGGTTCCCTTGAAAAACACAAGGTCGCCCGGTTTGACCTGTGCGGCCGAAACAGGAGTACAGAGGTTGTAAAGGCCCTGTGCGGTCTGGCGGCCCACGTTCCAGCCGGAGTGATTCAGCACCCACGAAATGTAGCCGCTGCAATCAAAGCTGGTGCTGGGCGAACTGCCGCCCCACACATACGGGTAGCCGATGTACTTCGTGGCTTCCTCCATCATGGCGGCAAACCTATCATCCTTTAGTGCTTCCGGGGGAATATCGTAGTAGGTGGGCTGCTTGATGGTGGACGCATTGGGGTACTGCGCTTTGCCAAACAAATCCGGCCGGTTGCCCAGCGTGCGCATATAGAGCGAATAGGCACTAAGCTGTTCTTCGGTCAGCACTTCCACGGGTAGGTGGGACAAATCTTTGTTCTTCAGCTTGACCGTGCAGATGTAGTATTCATACGGTTCTTGGTAGGTGATAACTTGCGGCACACCATACGGGCCGATAATGACCATCATTTTTGTACGGTAACGTATCTGCATGGTCACGGTCTCGGTCAGGATGTACTGCTTTTCAAAGAGCATTTCGATTTCACCCTGCACCTCGGCCAGCGTGAACACGCCGTCATGCAGCGCAGACAAAATCGAAATCAGCACATAGGGGTCATGCTCGATTTCATCCAGATAAAAATGATACTCGTCGTAGTTGTGGGTGGCCTCGTAGGTATCGAGATACCGTTGCAGTTTTTGTTCCAGCTTGGCGTAGGCTTTCTCTGCACCCAGCATATCCTTGTCCTTGGAAAAGTAAGAGGATGCTGTCACGCCGATCCCGGCAGTGCCCGCCATCACGGTGCAGGACTGCAAACCCGTTATCAGGAGCAGAGCCAGCAGACCGAACACCGCCACGATCAGAATGGTTTTCCAGTTCTGGGCTGCAAATTCTGCCACCCGTTCGCCGCCCTCGGCTACCAGCTTCGTCACCCGGAAACCGTTCTCTGCGGTGGCGGCGGCACCCTGCGCGGCGGCTTGGCCGGCCTGCCGTGCAGCTTTGGCATACTGCTGTTTGATACGCCGTTTCTGCCACATCCGGGAAATGGGGTTGCTGGCAGACTGCGCAATTTGCGAATTGTCCCGCAAAGACTTCTGATAGAAATACTCGGCGTTAGCCGAACGCAATTCCCGCTCTGCCTTTTCCACGGCCTTGTAGGGCTTCATCTTGTGGTGCCGGATGCCGCTGCGGATGGCTTTGGCGGTCTGATGCTCCACCAGTTCTTCACCCTTGTGGCCACCCTCCACACCCACATTTTCGTGTTCGACTTCATGGATTTTTCCGTGAGCGAACAGCAACGCTTCCGATAGCGGGCGGCTGGCCGGGTTTGGTTTCAGGCTGGGTGGGCCTTTGTCCTGCTGCTCAAACCGCAGGGTGGATTTCGCCTTGCCGCTGGCGGCATCGTAAACTTTTTCCTTGACCGGGACACGTTTTTTGGGCAGAGCAGCGCGGGCCGCATCCAGCTTGTCGGCTTTTGCCCCCGCTTTGTGGATATACGGCTGTAATTCCGGGTCTGCCCGTTCTTCCTCGGTCAGTTCCAGACGGGCGGCGGAACCGTGCAGGCCATCTTCACTTTCGGCGGTGGCTGCGGTTTCTGCGGCTTTTTTCACTTTCTTTTTATTTTTATGCCCGTCCTTGATGTCCTCGGCGCGTTCCAGAATTTTTTCGGTCTTGCCCTCGGCATCCGTGGAGTAGTCCTGTTCCGCCTCCCGGCTGGAAACGTTCTCCACAGTGCCGTCCGCCTGATTTTCTACCACCAGACCGTCACGGGTCATGGTCTGGGTGACTTTGGCTTTTGCCTGCAATTCTTTCAAAGTTCTTCACCTCCCATCGGACAGCGGCCCGTTTCAATGTCCGCAATGTATTTGAGAATCGGGAACACCTGCGGCGGCGAAACTGCATTGCCCAGTGTTTTCATCCGCTTGCTGCGGTTCGGCACATCTTCGGTCAGGCGCGGGATGTCGGCGGGTTCTTTAGCCCAAAGGGAATGTCCGTCCATTTGCGCGGGAAACCCATCAGCCACTCCACCCAGTCCGGGTTGAGGTAGGGCCTTTCCAGCGTGGTGGGGGTCATGCGGTAGACCACATGGGAAAGCCGCGCCGTCCATGCCTTGCCGTCCTTGTTCATCTTGCGGTAGCTGCCGTTCGCAGAGATTTGGATGTCCAGTCCCTTGCCCACATCCCCGGTGTCGCTGGCAAGGGGCGTGGGAAGCAGCGGAGCCGATGATGAATACCCGTTTCCGTTCGTGCCACGCGCCAACGGCAGCAGCAGGTAATACGAAAACCCGAACATCGTAACCTGCCTGCTCCAAGTCAATGAGCGTTTTGTCGAGCCCCATACGGAGGAAGCCAGCAACATTTTCTCCAAGCACCCAACGGGGCTGCAATTCCCGGATGACCCGCAGCATTTCGGGCCACAGGTAGCGTTCATCGTGGAAGCCGCGCTGCCGCCCTGCGGTGGAGAACGGCTGGCACGGGAAGCCACCTGAAATGAGGGTGACGGTGCGAAGTCCTGTTTTTTCAAAGAAAGCCTCCTTTGTTACAGTGGTGATGTCCTGAAAACGGGGCACTTCCGGCCAGTGGCTTGCCAGCACAGCGGCGGGAAATGCCGCCCACTCGCATTGACAGACAGAGGTAAACCCCGCTGCTTCCGCGGCAAGGTCGATGCCGCCGATGCCGGAAAACAAGCTGAAATGCGTTAGGCTCATAGCTCCACCACCTCGTTGAGCCGGGTGGTCATGATCTTATAGAGCTGGGTGTTTTTCGGGATGGGGTTGGAAAACGGAAGCACCGCGTTTTCAAAAATCAGCAGTCCTTCGCCCGGTTCCGAATTGTCGATGTACTTCTGCTGGTCTGCGGAGAGGTTCAGCCGTTCCGAAAGGATTTTGCGGTCGCCGGATGCCTGATTCAGCAGCGTGATGAAGTCGCTGTTTTCCAGAATGTTCTCGATCTCCGGGGAAGAAAGAAGGTCCTTCACATTCTGGGTGGCGCCCGTGGGCACACCGCCCCATTTGCGGAAGCGTTTCCAGATTTCTGCGGAATAAGCAGCGGTCTGTTCTTCTTTCAAGAGCAAATGGAACTCGTCTGCAAAATACCATGTAGCCCTGCCTTGGCTGCGGTTCTGGGTGACGCGGCCCCATATCTGGTCTTGGATAATGAGCATCCCCAATTTTTTTAACTGTTTTCCTAACTCTTTGATGTCAAAGGCCACAAGCCGGTTGTGGATGTCCACATTCGTTTTGTGGTTAAACACGTTCAGCGAGCCGGACACATACAGGTCCAATGCCTGCGCTACCCGGTCCGCTTCCGGCAAGTGTTGGTCGAGCAGGGCTTGGTGCAAATCGGAGAGGATGGGCATATTCTCCGGGCAGGGGCTCGCCAGATAGGGGCGGTAGATGGCTTTCACGGCACGGTCTATCACGGTGCGCTCAATCGCTTCCAGACCTGTTTTACCGCCCATGACCAGCTCACAGAACGACAGCACAAAATCCGATTTCAGGGCAAGCGGACTATCATCCTCGGAGTAGTTGAGGTTGATGTCCAGAGGATTCACATAGTCCTTGCTGGTGGGCGAAAGTTTGATGACCTGCCCATGCAGCCGCTTGACCAGCGGATAATACTCGGCTTCTGGGTCTGAAATAAAAATATCGTCAGCAGTCGTTAAAAACACACTGACGATTTCGGACTTGCAGCTCATGGATTTGCCGCTGCCGGGCGTGCCCAGCTTCAAGCCGTTGGGACACCGGGCCTGCTTGCGGTCCAGCATGATCATGTTGTGGGATTTTGCGTTGATGCCGTAGTACATGGCTGCACCGCTCTGGAAAAGCTCCTGCGTCACAAAGGGCACGAACACCGCCACGTTGGAGGTGGTAAGGCTGCGCTGAATCTTTATCTGGTTGATGCCCAGCGGCAGGCTGGACACAAGGCCCTGCTCCTGCTGGTAGTCCAGCCGGACAAGCGAGCAGTTATACTTCTGCGCCACACCCGCCGCTTGGAACACATCGTTGCCCAGCTTTTGCTTGGTGTCGGCCACGTTCAGCACTAAAAAAGTCAGCATGAACAATCGCTCATTTCTTGTTTGCAGTTTGTTCAGCAGCTTTTTGGCATCCTCGCCGTAGGTGGCAAGGTCGCTGGGCAGGATATCCATGTCGTACCCGGAACGGACAGCCTTTTTCTGCTCCTGAATCTTCATGGCGTCAAGGTCTGTGATCTTCCGCTTGATGGTTTTGATGGCCTCGGTCTGGTCAATGGCCTGCACATGGAGATTAACAAGAATCCCGCTTTCCGTTTTGAGGAAGTCGGCCAACATTTCATCCGAAAGTTCCGGCGCAAGGATTTGTAAAAAGCTCACGGCTCCATACTTGCCGCCCAAACCAAAGGTCTTGGCCGTGCCGAAGCAGAGGGAGGACGGGGCCACAAAATCCTTGGTGGACAGGCCGGAGGGTGCCAGCCAGTCCCATTCAAAGCGGAACGGTTCGCCGTCCGGGTGGAAGATGCCGTGCAGCACCTCCAAACGCGCCTGTCCGTCCATGACGTGCGCCACGCAGCCCATGGTCTTGAAATAGCCCAGCAGGTCAAGACCAATGCGGGTCAGACGGGCCCGCGCTGTTTTCAGACTGTCGGCCTCGATGGTGAACGTCAGATATTTGGTTTTGACAATGCCGTTGTTTCCGCTGGCAAGTTGCTTTTGCAGGATGGCGGTGTACTCGGCGCGGATGTCGTCAAAATCATCCCCCTGCGGTGCGATCTCAAAACTTTTTGCGTACTGCACCGGGTCAACCTTACGATTCAAAAACGAAAGCTGCACATGGATGGAAGCATCCACATAGTTGTAGAGGTCGCACAGGTGTTCAAAGATGGCGGTTCTTGTTTCCGGCTGGGCCAGCTGATAGCTGATGTCCTCAAAGGCAATGCACTTGGAGAACGTGCGTCGGTCAATGCGGCACACACCGTCCGGGTAGATGGCCTCATACGGGATGGTGGCCTGTGCCGTGCGGGGCTTGCCATCACTCTTGTACTTGCGGATAACGGCATCAATTTCTTTTTTCTGGGCGCGGGTGAGCTTTTTGGGCTTTTCGGTTTCGCGGGGTATCGTTTTTCTGGACAATGTCCTTTACCTCCTGTTCCATTTGGTATTGCCGCACAAGTGTGGCGTAAGCATTGTTGGTCTGATAGGGCCTTTCCTTGGGACGGATAAAGCAGCACTGAATCATTTGCTGAATCACCACTTCAAGGGGCTGGCTGTGCCGCTCGAACAGAGCGAACAGCAGCCCCGGCAGCATGGCAAAAATCATCAGCAGGGCCGCTGCACTGTTGGAAAGATAGTTCCGGGCCAAAAAATAAAGCGGTCCGCCCGTTAAAAGCGCACCGCCGAAGCAGACCAGCTGCCGCTTGGTCAGCCCGAATAAGACTTTGGATTTTACATGGGTCAAATCTTTGGGAACGGTCACATACGCCATTCAAGCACTCCTTTCTCAATGGACACCGAACACGGACTTGCTGATGCTGCCGGTCTTGAACAGACAGAAGCAGAGCAGCACGGTGTAGCCCATGCAGCCCCAGATAGCCCCGGCAATGTCCGCCGCGCCCGAAATGTTGCGTATCAGCACTGCGTAGATGCCCACGACAATCATAATCAGGAAAGCTTGGAAACCCAGTGCCAGCAAAGACTTCAAATAGTTCTGCCCGGTGCTGCGCCACTCGCTGCTGCCCATGGTCGCCAGCGGGATAGGCCCCAGTGCGGTCACAACATAAATCTCGATCATGCGGCCGTAGGTCACAAGGAAAATACAGATAGACAGGATGTTCATGGTCAGGCCCACCACAAGGGTCTGGAACCACAGGCTGAGCAGACTGCCGATGGTCATGCTTTCCAGTTGAAATTCCAGTCCGGGTATCAGGCGGTCAAAGTGGATGGATGTTTCGCCAATGATAACGCCGGAACTTTGGTTGACAACGCTCTGGGTGGCATCGAACACACCCATAACGATATTCCATGTGTTGCTGACTATGAGGATGGCAAAGGCAGACTTGAAAATCCAGCGGAAGAACATGGAAGTATCGAAGTCGTGCATATTGTTCTTTTCGGTAATCATCTGGATAAGTTCATGGCACATCACAAGGGCAAGGATGGCCGCTGCAATGGGCAGCACCACCGTTTCAGAAAGATTACGCAGCATATTGAAGATGCCGCTGTTCCACGCCTGCGGGGTAGAGCCGACATCCGAAGCGATTTCGCCCACCTTGGCGTTCACGTTGTCGAACAGGCCGGAGAGGTTGCCCGTGATGCCATCTATCAAAATGCCTTTTATCCATTTCTCGATGATCTCACTAATCAAGCAAAGATACCTCCTTTCCCGCGCCCTCCCATGTGAGCGGGAGAGTGCGGTGGGGTCTCAAAGGTGGATGTACGGATAAGTTGAGGTTAGCCCAGCAGCCCGGACAGCAGCGGGACAAGGGTCACGCCGATCAGGGCAACGCCGCCGCCCGCGACCAGCTGCTTCACGCCCTGGCTCTTGCTGCCGGGGTTATCCTGTCCATAGCCCTCCAACAGGTTGATGCCACCCCAGACACACAGGGCACCGCCCAGACCGACCACAATCGTCTGCAAAGTATCGACTGCGCTGTTGAAAAATTCCATAAGGTCCTCACTTTCTGCCGCTTGTTCTGCGGCACTCAAAAATTTTTTCAAAAAATGCCGCCTCATTCGGCGGCTGCATCTTCATCCGACAGGTCGATTTCGTACAGGTCAAAACTTTCGTCCTGTGCGACTACCTGCTGCCGTTTCCGGCGCAGGGTGGATAAGAACCTGTCCACCTCAAAGGTATTCTTTTTGTCCGCGTCCGCAAGGTACTTGTAGTGCGGGTGCTTTGTAATGTCGAACTTCTCCGAGAAGAACGGCCTCACGCCCCGCAGCTGCAAAATGCACCTGCCGCCGTCCATGATTGCGATTTCGTCCTCTGACATCAACGCCTTTCCTAATTTTTGATAGTTCAGTCCGTGGGAGGTTTGAGAACCCCGGTTCTCGCTGGTGTTGAAACTGTCGATGGTCTCTTTCCCCAGCGCATCGGAGATCTCTTTGGCATTCTTACCCCGCCCACTCAAAAAGAGAACAGAATCGCAGTTGTCCGAAATGATTTCGGCCGCATCCTTGTAGATGGCTTTTAGCTGCGACTGGCTCTGCAAAATGATGGATGCCGAGATTTCCCGGCTGCGGATGGTGGCGATCAGCTTGTCGAAGTTGGGAATTTGCCCGATGTTGGCGAACTCGTCCAGAATCAGCCGCACATGGACAGGCAGCCGACCGCCGTATTTATCATCCGCTCTGTCACACAGCAGGTTGATAAGCTGGCTTTGGAGCATGGCGAGAATGAAGTTGAATGTGGTGTCCGTGTCGCTCATAATCAAAAACAGCACCGTCTTTTCATCCCCGATGGTGTCCAGCTCCATTTCATCGTCCTCCATCAACTCCCGCACTTCCCGGATGTCAAATGGGGCTAAACGGGCACCGCAACTTATCAGGATGGAGGAACGGGTCTTGCCGGCCGACAGCAAAAACTTTTTGTACTGCCGGACGGCGAAGTGGTCCGGGTCTTTCTGTTCCAGCCGCTCAAACATGAGGTCCACCGGGCTTTGAAAGTCCGGGTCATCCTCGCGGGCTTCACTGGCATTTATCATTTCCAGCAGGGTGGTGAAGTTCATTTCCTCTGCCGGGGCCTCGTACCAGATGTAGCCGATCAGAGCCGTGTAGAACAGCCGTTCCGACTTCACCCAAAAATCTTCTGCTGATTTTTCACCCTCGCCCTTGGTGTTGGCGATAAGGGTATTCACCAGCTTCAGCACGTCTTTTTCCGAGTGGATGTAAACAAAGGGGTTGTACTTCATGGACTTGGAAAAGTTTATCGTGTTCAGGATTTTCACCCGGTAGCCTGCCCGCTGGAACATTTGGCCCGTTTCCAGAACCAGTGTGCCTTTCGGGTCTGTGACCACGAATGAGGTGGGATCTGTCTCTTATAAACATCTGACGCTGCCGAC
>ENA-OZGY01000038-OZGY01000038.1-human-gut-metagenome-genome-assembly--contig:-NODE-38-length-14212-cov-4.505828_pt1 | contig 14212 bp, 12 predicted proteins | sample MGYA00245123_ERZ653671 | MGnify/ENA primary metagenome ERZ653671 (study PRJEB26926, sample SAMN06165335) | human gut metagenome | biome: ENVO:00009003; feature: ENVO:2100002; material: ENVO:00002003... | reverse complement strand
GAGCCTTATCGTCGGCAGCGTCAGATGTGTATAAGAGACAGGAGCCTGAGTACCCCAACGGCTGGGCGTGTTGACGCCGTAAATGAAGGACTGTATGCACTGCTTAACTTCTTTATAAGAAAGGTTATCGACTTTGACAAACGGCGCAAGATACGTGTCGAATGAGGAAAAAGCCTGTGCGCCCGCCCATTCGTTTTGCATGATGCCCAAAAAGTTTACCATCTGGTTGCAAAGCGTGGAAAGATGCGCCGCGGGGCTTGACGTGATTTTGCCGCGGATTCCGCCAAGACCTTCCTGAATGAGTTGTTTCAGCGACCAACCGGCGCAGTAACCGGTGAGCATCGACAAATCGTGGATGTGAATATCGGCGTTTTTGTGAGCGCGCGCGATTTCTTCGTCGTAAACTTCCGAAAGCCAGTAGTTTGCGGTGATTGCGCCGCTGTTGCTGAGAATAAGTCCGCCGACGGAATAAGTGACCGTGGAGTTTTCTTTCACGCGCCAGTCTTCAAGATGGACGTAATTGTTGACGACTTCCTTGTAGTCAAGTATCGTCGACTTCATATTACGGATCTTTTCGCGTTGTTTTCTGTAAAGAATGTACGCCTTTGCAACGTCGGTGTAGCCCGATTGTTCAAGGACGTGCTCAACGCTGTCCTGAATGTCTTCGACGTGGACGAGATTGTTTTCAATCTTGCTTTCGAAATCGGCGGTAACGCGGAGCGTCAACATGTCGATGATTGCGGGAACGTACTGCTTGTTCTGCGCCTCAAACGCTTTGGTAATGGCGACAGAGACTTTGTTAAGATCAAAATCGGTTATTTTACCGTCTCTTTTAATTACCTGATACATTTTCCTCATTTCCTTTATAATTTCTTTTGTTGAATACTTTATACTTAACAACGTCGTCGTTTTGTTTTTATTTAGTGAAACTCTTTTCAATCCGTTGCTTCTTAAAAAGGCGCAAGATTTTGCCATTTTATAGTTTTTGGGCACAAAAAGGGGAGTTTCCCGTGAAGATTCTTTGAAAAATCCAAGCGGATAACACCCTGACATATCGCTATTGCGAGTACATTCATAATAACACGCATAAATGCACGTGTCAATAGTTTTATATCAATATATTGATTTGTTTTTTTAACCGCACCACAAGATATTGTGGTATCAGTCTATGCCGCGAATTTCAATTTTATCGACTTTTCCGTCGAAAATCGGCAATATTTCTTCCATTTCCTCCCTTGTCAGCCCGTGAAGTGTCTCGTCAATCAGATCGCCGCTGTCCTTAAATGCCTGAAGATAATATTTTTTCGCGCCCGAGATAAGGTCGGCGACGCCGTAAAACGAGTTTTTGTCGTTAAATTCGCGGACGACGGTCGTGCGGAATTCGTAATCGACGTGGTCTTCAAGAAGGTATTTTACGCTGCGTTTTATTTTTGCGGTGTCGTAATTTTTTATGCCGACGGACATGCCGTAATTTTCAGGGCTGTTTTTAATGTCCATCGCGACGTAGTCCACCGCCCCTTCTTCGACCGCGCGGATCAGCATATCGGGGTTCGTGCCGTTGGTGTCGAGTTTTACCTTGTACGAAAGCGACTTTACCTTTTTCATAAAGTCGATAAGGTCGGGGTTGAGAGTCGGCTCGCCGCCGGTGATACAAACGCCTTCCAAAATGCCCTGTCGCTTTTTAAGATACGCGAATATTTCGTCTTCGGGAATGACGGGTTGTCCCGTCGGATTTTCGACAAGGCTCGCGTTGTGACAAAACGGACAACGGAAATTGCACCCGCCCGTAAAAAGCGTGCATGCGGTAAGCCCCGGATAGTCCAGGAGCGTCAGTTTGTTAAGCCCGTGAATAATCATTTCTTTCGCCCTTTTTATTGTTTTTTCTGTTTTTTCGGTGTCTTTCGTGCTTTTCGCCCGCAATGACAAATAATTATCCGCAACGTGCCAAAGGCACACATCGCGCCGAAGGCAACATCGCTTTTGCCGACAGGCAAAAACATCGTATCATCGCTTTTACAAGGTTACCCTTCCGGGAGATTGCCACGCTATGCTCGCAATGACATAATTAAGATTCCGCATAAACCACTTATTTATTGTGACCAAATTACCGATGATATTTATTATAAGTATACCCCGAGCGCGCGCTTTTTCAAAGCGAAATACAACAAAAACAACCGGGCGCGGTCAATGAAAAATCGTTGACATATTTTTCTTACACGCGTATAATAATCATATCTAAATATATTTGGAGGATTTATTGATTATGAAAAAGAACATTGGCAAAATTCTTGCCGTTATTCTTGTAGTTGCACTTCTTGCAACCGTACTTTGTGCTTGCAACGCTGAAAGCTATCAGAAGAAGCTTGAAAAGAAAGGTTATGCCGTTACTACCGCTACCAGCAATGATAAAGAATCGACCACTGCTTGGACTGTAACCGCTATCAACAAAAACACCGGCGACATCGTTGTTATCACCAAATACAACAACTCCGACGATGCAAAGAAAGCTGAATCTAACGGCCTCAACGTTTCTATCGGCAGCCTCAAAAAAGTTACCAAGAGACAAGGCAAAATCGTCTTCTCTGGCACTGAACAAGCTGTTAAGGACGCAATGTAATTAACGAACAACAAAAAAGAATCACCGAGCAATCGGTGATTATTTTTGCGCTTTTCTCCTATAAGTCGTCCGCATCTTGCGTGGGCGTTTCAAGCGGCTCGTACGTTTCAAAAGTCATAAGCGCGGGGAAACAGCCGTACATTCCAAGCGGATCGTACATATTCGGCGCAAACGCCGCCTGGTTGATTTCATTTTTACTTTTCAATGATTTCATAAACCCTCCGCCCTTTATTTTGTGCAAAACGGCGGGGTTTATTCTTGTTTGTCCTTTTTTACTTCAAGCGCGGGCTTGTCGCTTGCATTGAGCGGGGAAATTACCGATTGTCCCAACTGACTTTCGATGTCCGTTCTTGCGTTTTTTGCAACTTTTCCGCCGCGTTTGGCAATCGTCTTGCTTTCTTCAAACGTGTCGGGCTGTTCCTGTTTCGATATCGCCGTCGTCGTAACTTCCGCAAGCATATTCAGGACAAGCTCGATATTCGTCATATTGTCTCTGAGGTTTTCTTTTTTCAGCCCTTTGAGTTCTTTATACTCTTTAACGGATAAGCCGCTCCACGCTTTCGTCATTTCGTTCGTTAAAATCGCGTAATCTTTTTCCTGCTCTATTCCGCGTGATTTCCACTCGTCGGTCAGTTCCTTACGCATTTCTATCGTTTGAAGCCGTTGATTGATCCACCCCTCCGTATAACCTTTGGCTCGGTAAAAATCCGCGCCGCGAAGTATCGCCTTTTCGGGATCGGCTATTTCGTTGAGCCGTTCGCTTCCAACCTGTGCCAGCCACATTTTGAACGGCTCCGCTTTCGGCGACGGAATCGACTGCACAAGCCGCAAAACACCTTTCGTATCGAGTACGTCAGTATTATAGGTTTTTCCGTCTTTCGGTGAGCGAAGTTTCAGTCGGTTACAATTTGTAACCAACTCGCTTCCTTCTTTTTTAAGACGGTTCTTTAAAACTTTCCAATAGTTATTTGGATTTGGACTATCAGTCAAAACGGATACGATATCCACGACGGAAAAATACCACTCTTCTTCGTCGGCGTTCCACACCGTACGAATTTGTTTTTGCTCAAAAATTTTGATTTTGTTTTCCATACGGACCTCTTATCGTCGGATTATCTTTATTATACCATTTTCTCTGCGCTTTTTCAATGCGAACTCAGCCAAATGTTTTGAAAATGCAAAGCCCGCCCTGAAAAGGCGGGATTAATAATTTTGCCCCACAAGTATAAGTATCTTGTGGGGACCCCGTTTTTCCGCTCGCAATGACATAAAGTGCGTTGCACGGAATACAACACACTCCCATAAAACGGCGAGAATTTGATGGATTTTTGGGTTTCTTTGCAGGTTCCAAAAATCCTAGTGTACGCGTCGCACACTGCACTTTTGAAATCACATTATTGCAAGCAATAATGCTCACTCTTTTGCTTGTGTGCGCCTTTTCCCCAAAAGTACAAAGTATCTTTTGGGGACCCCTTTTCCCACGAATTTTCGGGTTCCGTCAAAACGCCGAAAAGGCGCAAATTATCGCCGTTTTAACCCTTGGTGATGGTGTCGGTGTCGTCGATGGTCACATCTTCCACCGAAACTCCGCTGTCTTTGATATGCTCGATTTCGGGAGCGGCGTCGGGCGCGGCGTCCTTCTGCACTGCCGTGTTGGCGGACTTCCTGTAAATGACGAATTTCTGCCAGCAGAATTCCAGAACGCCGTTGATGAGCATTACGGTTGCTTCTGCCAAAAGTTTTGCTCCCTCACCTCCGCCAAGCGACGACGATACGGCGTGAACGTACCAGGTCTGGAAGGGATAAAACGGGACGTAAAACAGGAACGCGAGCGCCATTGCGATGGGCACGTTTTTTGCCGACTTGAACGTGAATTTGCGGTTCAAGGTAAAGTTCCACAAAACGGACAACGCCAACGCAACCGTGGTCGCCACAAACAGCGTCTTGGGCATCACGGTGATGAAGTTGATTGTGCCCCAGTCGAGTTTTTTGAAAGCGAAAGTCATTATCGTGAACGATAAGAACTGGATAATTCCTGCGCTTGCCGTGCAAAGAAGATACTTGAATGCTTGCCAACGCGTACCGTTTTTTGCGTTTATTTCTTTGAATTTTTCTTTGCGTTCTGCTTTTCTTTGTGCCTTTTCTTCGGGCGTGAGTTTTTGTTTTGCCATACTTTCTCCTTATTATAACGGGCGTTTGATTGCAGTGTCTTCCGCTTCGCCGCAGCAGTGAATGTGCATATTGTTCATTACTCTGAATGCGTCGGCGCGAATATGGAAGCTTCGCAAGCCGTTAAGACGGACTTTCAGGCGCATGTACAGCATAAGACTTTTGCCGTTGTCGGGCGGAGGACATTGTGACACGAAGCAAGCGTACGCCGCTTTTGTTTTTTCAAAGTCTTTTTTGGTGATTTTGACGAATCTGTTGGGTTTACCGGTGAAATAGTACGCCAGAACCGTTGGTTTTGCAATTTGGGTTGCCCCGACGCTTTTCATCATATTGACGTTGCCGCACATAAAATACGCCTTTGACACCGCTTCTCCCACGCGAAGATGGTCGGGGTGGCTTTCGGGGTACAGTTTGTGGTCGGGACCGATCACGACGTCGGGCTTAATTTCTGCGATGACCTTTGCGATTTCGATGCGGAGCGCGACTTCGTCGTACATGCCGCCGTCCTCAAAAGGCAGAAACCTGACGTCCTTAACGCCCAGAATTTTCGCGGCTGAAAGCTGTTCGTCACGGCGGATTTTAACAAGCGTTTCGGGCGACATGTTTTCGTCTTCCGTGCCGTACCGTCCGTCGGTACAAACGAGATAATATACGTCCTTCCCTTCGCGCGCAAGCCTTGCGACGGTGCTGCCCACGGCAATTTCGATATCGTCGGGGTGCGGCGCAACGAACAAATACGTCTTAAATTTTTCGATTTTCGGAACGGGTGCGACCGCTTTTATGAGCAATCTGTTGAGTAACATAACTTTCTCCCTAAACAATCATACAATATTTTAACACACGATATTTGTTAAGTAAAGGCTTTTCAAAAAAATGTGGTTTTCTTGCGCGTTTTTGAAAATGTCTGATGAAATACGGTTGCCCTTCCGGGAGATTGCCACGGCATCGCCGTTGGCAATGCCTCGCAATGACATAAAGTACTTCGTACGGAATAAAACACTCTCCCCTAAAAAGTCAGAATTTTGATGAGATTACGGGGTTCTTGACGGGTTCGTGCGAAGGCGCGTACTCAGGCGTACGTAACTGAGCAGGGTTCCGTCAAAACGCCGTAAGGTCGCAAAATTATGCCGTTTTAATTGTATTGGTTTTGAAGCAGATCCAGCATCTCCCTGCTCCCGCCGACAAGCAACGTGTCGCCGTCAAGCAAAGGTTCGTCCGCGGCGAAGTTGACGATGACGTCGTTGTCGCGCTCGACCGCAAGAACGTTGACGTCGTATTTTTTGCGGATATCCAGCGTCACAAGGGAGCTTCCCGCCCAACTTGACGGAAGTTCCATTTCTATAATGCTGTATTTGCTGCTTATGGTCATTATGTCGTGCAGCAAGGGGTTGGCAAGGCGTGCGCCCATTTTTTCGCCCATTTCCATTTCGGGAATGACGACCTCGTCCGCGCCGACGCGTTCCAGAACCATTTTATGTTTAAGGTTTTCGGCCTTTGCGATGACCTTTTTGACGCCGATTTCCTTGCAGGTGAGCGTGCACAAAACGCATGCTTCCAGGTCGCTTGCGATGCCGATAATGACGACGTCGAAGTTTTCGATGCCGAGCGCGCGCAAAGTGCGTTCGTCGGTGACGTCGGCGACGACGGCGTGAGTGGTGTACTCGTGCGCTTCCGTGATGACCTCTTCTTTTATATCGACGGCAAGGACTTCCTCGCCTTTTTCAAACAAGGTTTTCGCGACGGTCGAGCCGAATCTGCCAAGTCCGATTACCGCAAATTGTTGATTTTTCGATTTTTTGTTTTTCATAAAATAAACCTCCGCTTATCCGATAAGAATTTTGGCATCGGGGTATTTGATATTTGCCGATTGTTTTTTTGTATTCAAAAGCGCGGTGCCGATTGTCAGCGGCCCAAGACGACCGATGAACATCGAAAAACACAGCGTAATGAGCGCGGGCGTATGGAGCGAAGTCGTGATCCCTGCCGATACGCCGACCGTGCCGAACGCGCTGAACGCCTCGTACATGCTGTCAATGACGGACAATTGCACGCCGTACGCCGCCTCCGTCGCCCAGATTATGAGAGCCTGCGCGAAAGAACCCAGGAAATATGCCGTCGTAACGACCGCCGCGCGTTTTATCGTCCTTGTGTTGATTGTTTCCTTGCCGACAACGACTTCGTCGCGGCCACGGAATACGGACGCGAACAACATAACCATAACGAAAATGGTTGTGGTTTTTACGCCGCCGCCCGTCGATGCGGGACACGCGCCGACGAACATAAGCACCATCGTCGCGACTTTTGCGCCGTCCGTGAGATTTGCCTGATTTATCGACGTCCAGCCCGCCGTCCTTGCCGTCGTCGACTGGAAAAACGCGTTGAGGACTTTGTCGCCCCAGTCCATCGGGCCGAGCGTGCCGGGATTGTTCCATTCGATACCGAGTATCACCGCCGCGCCGACAACAAGCAAAATCGCCGTCATCGAAAGCGAAACGCGCGTGTGAAGCCGAAGCGGTCTGTTTCTCTTTTTCCTTAATATGTCGTTGAAAACCAAAAAGCCGAGCCCGCCCGATATGATCAGCGCCATTACGGTGACAAGCACGACGGGATCGTGCGAAAATGCCGAAATGCTGGAAAACGCGCCGTAGTCTTTGCCCATTATGTCGATGCCCGCGTTGCAGAACGACGAAACCGCCGTGAACAACGAAACGTATATGCCGCGCGCGCCGAGGGCGGGGACAAACCTTGTCATAAGCATAAGCGTGCCGAACCCTTCAAAAATGAACGTGAACGCAAGGATTCGTTTTGTCAGTTTCACAACTCCTTTCAGGCTGTCCTGGTCAAGCGACTCCTGAATCGTCATGCGCTCTTTCAGGCTGATTTTCTTGCCGACAAGCATAAACATGAACGTCGTCGTGGTCATGAACCCGAGACCGCCGATTTGTATGAGCAACAAAACGACGATTTGTCCGAAAATAGACAACTGAGTTGCGGGATCTATGACGGTAAGTCCCGTCACGCACACCGCGGTCGTCGACGTGAACAGCGCGGGAACAAAGCCGATTGTCTTTCCGCTTGCCGAAGAAAACGGAAGCACCAGCAAAATCGTCCCGACGGCGATGACGCCCAAAAACCCGAGCACGATATATCGCGCGGGAGTCATAAGATTTTTAATTTTTTTGCCGACAGCATTGAACAGCTGTCCTGTTTTTTCTTTCATCAATCCTTAATTTCCCAGTCGATCGGCGCGATTCCGTTTTTTTCCAAAAACTCGTTCGTCCTTGAAAACGGCTTGCTGCCGAAAAACCCGTTGTGTGCAGAAAGCGGACTTGGATGTGCACTTTCGATAACGTAATGTATCGGATTTGTTATATATTGCTTTTTCGAACGGGCGTTTGCTCCCCACAGAATGAAGACTATCGGGGTGTCCCGCTCGTTAAGTTTTTTGATTATGTCGTCGGTAAAAATCTGCCAGCCGCAGTTTTTGTGGCTGTTGGCAAGGTGCGCGCGCACCGTCAATACCGAGTTCAGAAGAAGCACGCCCTGCTTTGCCCAACTTTCAAGACAGCCGTGCGGCGCGGGCGAAATGCCCAGATCGCTTTTCAGCTCCTTGTAAATATTGACAAGCGACGGCGGAATATCCACGCCTTTTTTCACCGAGAAGGAAAGCCCGTGAGCCTGCCCTTCTTCGTGATAAGGGTCCTGTCCGATTATCACCGCTTTGACGGCATAATAATCGGTGTATTTCAGCGCGTTGAATATGTCGTACATCGACGGATAGCAGACGTGATGAGAATACTCGTCTTTCAGAAATTCGCGGATTTTAAGGTAGTTTTCGCCCGAAAACTCGTCCTTCAAAATTTCGTCCCAGCTGTTGCCGATGCTCACCATAAACTATTTCAGTTCCTCGTATTTTCTTGCCATCATGGCGTCGATATAGGAAAGCGCGTCCTCGTATTTCACTTTGTCCGCCGAAAGCGTCGCGCGGTCGGTAACTTCGATTTCGTCGTTTTGGAGCCCGCGGGGGCTTACCACGACGCGGATAGGCATGCCCATAAGGTCGGCGTCGGCGAATTTCACGCCGTTTGAGACGTTTTCGCGGTCGTCAAGAAGCACGTTCACGCCCTTTTTCATAAGTGCGTCGTACAGCGCAAAAGCCTTTTCGCGGACGTTTTGGTCGTCGATACGCAAGGGACAAATATGCACCTTGTAAGGAGCGACCGTTATCGGCAGAATAAGCCCCGCTTTGTCGTTGCTTTCCTGCGCGATTGCGGCGATTGCACGTCCTACGCCGATACCGTAACAGCCCATAATGGGGTTGACGGCTTCGCCTTTTTCGTTAAGCACGGTCATGCCCATGCTCTTAGTGTATTTCGTGCCGAGTTGGAAAATGTTGCCGATTTCGATGCCGTTTTCAAGGTGCAGCGGTTTTCCGCAAACGGGGCATTTGTCGCCTGCTTTCACTTTTGCGATATCGACGAAACATTTGGGTTTAATGTCGCGCGCGACGTTCACGCCTTTCACGTGGTACAGCGGCTTGTTTGCGCCGGTAACCATATTGTACGCGCCTTCCAAAGACTTATCGAAAACGACGATTCCGTCTTTCAGGTCAAGCCCGATTGGTCCGATATTTCCCGCGACGAGCCCCGATTCTTCGTCGGCTTCCCACGGGACGATGTTTTTCATAATCGCCTTTTTGAGTTTGGCTTCGTTGACTTCCAAATCGCCCCTGATAAACGCGACGACAACCGTCTTTTCGCCCTTCACGGCGTAAACGACCGCTTTTATCGTCTGATAAGGCTGAACTTTCAAAAATTCCGAAACTTCCGCAATATCTTTTGCGTCGCCGGTGAAAACTTCTTCCTTTTCCGCGTCCGCGCCGAAATCGACCTCGGGACGTACGCCCGACGCGACTTCCATATTCGACTTGTATCCGCACTCGTCGCAAAGCACGAGCGTGTCTTCGCCGACTTCTGTCAGCAGCATAAACTCGTGAGCGATACTGCCGCCCATCATTCCGCTGTCCGATTTGACCGCGATGAATTTTTTCAGCCCGATACGGCGGAAAATGTTGTTGTATGCGTCGTATTCCTTGTAATAATGCTTTTCAAGGTCCTCCTCAGTCATGTGGAACGAGTACGCGTCTTTCATCGTGAACTCCCTGACGCGGATAAGTCCGCCGCGGCAACGAGGCTCGTCGCGGAACTTCGTCTGAATCTGATAAATCATGAACGGAAGCTGATTATAACTCGAAACGGTGTTTTTTGCAAGGTGTACCGCCGCTTCTTCGTGCGTCATTCCGAGAAGCATGTCTTTGCCGCTTCTGTCCTTAAAACGCACCATCTCGCTGCCGATGCTTGAATACCTTCCCGACTGCTCCCAGAGTTCCCTGGGCATAACGACGGGGAATTTCACTTCCTGTCCGTCGATTTTGTTCATTTCTTCGCGGATAATGTCTTCGATATTCTTCGCCATAAGCTGGGCGGGAGAAGTAAGCGAGAAAATGCCGTTTGCAACCGGCTTGATATACCCCGCGCGGGCAAGCAGCGCGTGGCTTAAAATGGTAACGTCCGCAGGGGCTTCCTTAACGCGTTCCCCCACAAGTTTCGATAAAAGCATAATGCCTCCGATAAAAGTCGTAAATATTAAAGATATACAAAGTATATACTTATTTTATAATTTAGGCAAGGATTTGACGAAAATATAAACTTTGCGGGATTTTTCAACCTTTTTCGGAAAAATAAAAAGGCGCGCGTTTCGCACGTCTATTATTTAGCCAAGTTGTATTATTGCTTTTTTATAGCAAGCGTGAATAATAAGAACGATTGCTATATTAAACGTCAAGTTTCATCCACTCGCCTTTGATCCAGCCTTTCTTTTCAAAAAGGATTCTGAGTAATAGCGACACGACTGCGGGAATTACGAACATCAAAAACACGATGGCAAGCGCGATATTCGCGTCCGAAACAACGCCTTTCGACGCCTCGACCGCGCCGAACACGCCGACAAGTCCGCTTGTGCCCATGCCGCCGCCGCCCGCGGTACAACGAAGTTTAAACACGCACGTCGCAATGGGACCGACGATTGCCGACGCAATAATCGGCGGCACGAAAATGAGCGGGTGTTTCATAATGTTGGGAATCTGCAACATGCTGGTGCCGATACCTTGCGAGATAAGTCCACCGACGCCGTTTTCTTTGAACGACATCACCGCAAAGCCAACCATCTGCGCCGCGCACCCGACGACAGCCGCGCCGCCCGCAAGCATCATCGCGTCCGACGTGCTTCCCGACGCAATCGCAATCCATATTGCCGCAGAAGACGTGGGCATCGTCAAAAGTATGCCCATCACGACGGATATCACAACGCCCATAATAAAGGGCTGCGCCGTCACCGAAATTTCAATGAATTTCTGAATTACTTTTATAAACCAGATTGCGGGATATGCGACAAACATTGAGATTATCGTCACAAACATCACCGTTAAAGGTACAATTAAGATATCAAGTTTTGTTTTGCCTTGTACAAGCAACACTATTTCAAGCGCGATAAGAGTCGACACGTACGAGCCGATGGGGTTGCCGGGCGCGCCCACTTTGAACGCCGTTATCGAGCCCGCCACCGCTTTCAACGAAAAACTTCCGCCGGACAAAAGATTGTAAACTTTGTCGGGCAAAAACGCCCCCAAAAATCCCGCGACCGCACACGCAAAAACCACAAGGTCGGGCGCTTTCAGTTTCTTTGCGATACCGACGCCGATGCCCGCGCCCATAAGCGTGCAGGCGATGTTTCCGATGAGAATAAGCAGTGCGCCGAATCCCGAATTCGCGCCGCACCAACTGCCGATTTGCTTTAATATCGTCCCTGCGATAAGCGTGACGAACAGTCCTTGCGCCATTCCCGAAAACGCGTCGATGAAGTAACGATTCGCGTACTTTTTGACGACGGTTTTCCACTTCTTTTCGGGTTCTTTCTGCTGAAATACGACGGGGTTTGTTTCGATTTCGGGAATAACGTTTACGGGTTCGGATTTCATTTACCTTTCTCCTTTATGCAGACTTTGCGTTGCGCTTTTTGTACGCGACCTTATAAAGTTAATAAGATTTTAATGAATTATCTTATAAAAGTCAAACCATTTTCCCCCTTTCGGCGTTTTTCCGCCGTATCTTTCGGCGTTTTTTGTTTTTTTAATGAAAAAACCCGCAATCTCGTTGCGGGAATTTCGTTTTGTTTTGAAAAATTAGAGGGCGGTTTACATTATCGTCTTTTCGCCGCGGAAAAGTTGCTGGCGTTCCTGCATATACCTCATCGTATCGACCGTCACGTTAAGCGCGCTTTTGAAGGCTTTGTCGTATGCCGACGAAAGTTCGTTGTCGCCTTTTTTGAGTTCGATCGTAGTCGTGGGGATTTTGCGCCGAGCAAACGGTGTGCTGTCGGTGAAAAGCGTTTCGCTGTATCTGAACGCCACGTCGTCGCACACTTCCTTGATCGCCTTGAACGCCACGTTGTTGATTTTCAGGTCGTAAATGTTTTTGTACTGTCTGTCGCCCTGTATCACGACGTTGTCGCAATCGCCTACTTTTGAAAAGTTTATCACGACGGGATTTATCAGTGATTCGTCCCTGCCGTAGTGTTGCAATATGAGTTGTTCCGCGCCCTTTGCGCCGCATTCTTTCGCGCCGAAACACGCAAGCACGACTTTCGTATTGTCGGGGATAAGTTCGGGATGCAGCCTTAAATAGTCCGCAACCGCAAGGGATACCCCCGCCGCCTGCAATCCTTCGTGTCCGATGTTGCTGTTGCGCTTTTTGTATGAAAACATCGTGACAAGATAAAATATAGCAAGCCCGCAGAATATCGTCGGGAATAAAAACATCACCGCTTTGTCGCCGACGTTTAAGTGCGGCAGACATATCGCGATAATTTCAAACACGAGAAGCACGGGTATGCTGATGACCGACAACGCCTTGAACGCGCGCGAAATCCATTTCGGCAGGTTTTTGTCTTTCAGGAACATTACGACGTCCGACCTGTCCATATCGCTGTCGTAGTGACTGCCGATGACAAGCGTGTTTTCGGCAGGGGCTTTCGACTCGATCGACGACAATACGTTGTACGACGTGCGCTTCGGGAAAAGCGCGTTGAAGGTGTTTTTGTTTGTCAAAACCTGCACGAAAAGTATTGCGCCGACAAGAATGGTAACAAGCATCGACAGCGCAAGAAAACCGTATGCGACGGCTTTGTTGTCGATAAGCACGCCTACGATATAAAACGCAAGCGCGATCGCAAAAATCACCCCGTAAACGGGTATGCCGAATCGTCCTGCAAGCGGCGCGACGGTGGTGGGCTCCGTCCTTGCCGGAAGCCCTAAAATCTTTTCGTAAAGCTCACGGATTTTTACCGCGCCTTTCTTTTCGTCAACGCTTGTCGCAATCCTGACGGGCGCGGCGGTTTCAACCTTTTCCACAAAAGTGTCGGCGATGATGTTCGCCCTTTTAAGGTCGACTTCCGACGGCGTTATGTTGCCGTTTTCGGGCTTTATATTGTCGTTTTCAACGTTTAACATCGTTTTTTACTCATAGAACAGAATGTCGCCGTAAGACGGGAACGGCCATTCTTTCTTCTCGGTGATAAGTTCGAGCTTGTCCACGCTTTCACGAAGTCTGTTCATTGCGACAAGGACTTTGTCGCGATAACACACCGCCTGTTTTTCAAAATCTTCAATCGACTTTGCCTTTGCAAGAGCGTGTTCAAGGTCGGTCGTGCGACGATCGGTTTCGTCGATAAGTTTATCGGTTTCGGCAAGCAGCCTTTCGTCCGCCGCCCCTAATTTCTGATTTATTTTCCTTACGTCTTGCAGGTATGCCGCAAGTTTTCCTTCCGTCCTCATGACCGCAGGCAGAATTTGTTTCCTTGCGATATTTCGCATTGCAAGAGCCTCGATATTGACGGTCTTTGCGTAATTTTCGACAAAGATTTCATAGCGGCTCATAAGTTCCTTTTCGCTTAACACGCCGTTCCTTTCATAAAGATTGACAATATCCTTGTCCAGCATACATCTGAACGCGTCAAGGCTGTTGGACGTCATATGCAGACCGCGACGTTTCGCTTCTTCCACCCATTCCTTGCTGTAATTGTTGCCGTTATAGATAATGCGGCCGTGCGCGCGGATATAAGACACGATGATTTCCGACAACGCGTGGTCGAGGTCTTCGCCCGATTTCGTCTTTTCTTCGATTTCGTCGGCGATACGGCGCACCATTTCGGCGGTTATCGTGTCAAGGACGATTATGGACGTCGCAAGCGACGCGCTGCTTCCGACCATACGGAATTCAAATTTGTTCCCCGTGAACGCAAACGGCGAGGTGCGGTTTCTGTCGGTGTTCTCCCTGTCTCTTCTACACATCTCCGAGCCCACGAGACCTC
>ENA-OZGY01000029-OZGY01000029.1-human-gut-metagenome-genome-assembly--contig:-NODE-29-length-15158-cov-4.183540_pt1 | contig 15158 bp, 10 predicted proteins | sample MGYA00245123_ERZ653671 | MGnify/ENA primary metagenome ERZ653671 (study PRJEB26926, sample SAMN06165335) | human gut metagenome | biome: ENVO:00009003; feature: ENVO:2100002; material: ENVO:00002003... | reverse complement strand
CGCTTGACGCTCGCGGGCTTGAGGTCGCGGGCAATCGCGGGAGAGCCGCCGGAAACGCGGATGCGCTGGTTGATTTCCTCCAGTTCGTCTGCCTCGACAAGGCTGCCAATCGCCAGCCCCGTGTCGCCGCCGTCTTCCACGCGCAGCTTGGTGGATTCCAGCACCTTCATGTTGGCTTCCTCCAAGTGGCTGCGGTCAACCAGCGAGCCGGGCAGCAGCTCGGTGTCGCCGTTGTCCTCGACGCGCACCTTGCGCAGCATCTGACGGACGATGATTTCGATGTGCTTGTCCGCCACGGCCACGCCTTGCAGACGGTAGACGGACAGAACTTCCTTCAGCAGGTAATCCTGCACCGCGCTCTGACCCAGAATGCGCAGCAGGTCGTGCGGGTTGATGGAGCCTTCGATGAGGATGTCGCCCGCTTCCACATGGTCGCCCTCCTGCACGCGCAGGCGGCTGCCGTAGGTGACGGGGTAGGTCTTCTGCTCGAACTCCGCAACGCTGGAGGTGACTTCGACCTCGACGACGCCCACGCCCTTGGTGTTAATCATCGTGACCGTGCCTGCCAGCGTGGACTTGATGTCCGTGGTCTTGGTGGACTTGGTGCCGTCCTTGGCGACCTTCGCCTTCGTCGCGCCGGAAATCAGCACATCGCCCTGACGCACCACCTGACCGACCTGCACGGCAACCGTGCCGGAAGCAGCCTTGTGGGTGTGACGCGCATAGTTGCCCGCGTCGGCGGTGATGACCAGCTCGTTCTTGTTGCGGTTGGTCTGGTGGATGGACACCGTGCCGCTGATGTCGGACAGGACAGCTTCACGCTTGGGCTTGCGCGCCTCGAACAGTTCTTCGACGCGGGGAAGACCCTGTGTAATATCCTCGCCCGATGCGATACCGCCCGTATGGAAGGTACGCATGGTCAGCTGTGTGCCGGGTTCGCCGATGGCCTGCGCCGCGATAACGCCGACCGCCTCGCCGACATCCACCTTGCCGCCGTGCGCCATGTTCTGGCCATAGCAGCGGGCGCAGACGCCGTTGCGCGTGCAGCAGGTCAGCACGGAGCGCACAAACACGCTCTTGATGCCCGCGTCGCAAATTGTCTTCGCCTTGGCATGGTCAATCAGCTCATTCTGGTGGACAAGCACTTCGCCGGTCGCCGGATCGGTGATGTCGGCAGCAGCCGTACGGCCGCGCAGACGCTCCTCCAGCGATTCGATGGACTGCTTGCCGCTGAGCAGTTCGGTAACATGCACGCCGCGAATCGGCAGACCGCGCTGCAGGAAGCAGTCTTCCTCACGGACGATAACTTCCTGCGAAATATCGACCAGACGGCGGGTCAGATAGCCAGAGTCAGCGGTTTTCATAGCCGTGTCGGACAGAGCCTTACGGGAACCGTGAGAAGACAGGAAGAATTCCTGCACGTTCAGACCCTCGCGGAAGTTTGCACGAATGGGCAATTCCACGGTCTTGCCAGTCGGAGACGCCATCAGGCCGCGCATACCAGCCAGCTGCGACACCTGCGCGGCAGAACCGCGGGCGCCGGAGTCGGTGAACATGCGAATCGGGTTGAAAGGATCGAGGTTCGGCAGAATCTGGTCACGCAGGGTGTTCGTGCAGGTGTTCCACAGATTGATGACGCGGCTGTAACGCTCGTCCTCGCTCAGCAGACCTTCCGCGAACATCTCGTTCACATGGGCGACCTTCTTGTCCGTTTCGTCGAGCAGCTGCTGCTTCATCGGCGGAATCTTAATGTCCGCAACGGAAACGGTCAGCGAACCGACGGTGGCGTACTTGTAGCCCAGCGCCTTAATCGCGTCCAGCACCAGTGCGCACTTGTGCTCGCCCTGAGAGCGGAAGCACATATCGACGATGTTGGACAGCTGCTTCTTGCCGACCAGCTGATCGACCTCCAGCGCGAACATGTCATCAAGGCATTCACGCTTCTTGAAGCCAAGGTTCTGCGGCAGCGCATCGTTGAAAATCAGGCGGCCAAGGGTGGTATCGATGATTTTGCTGCCCTTTTCGCCGTTGAATTCGCGCTCAATGCGCACCTTAATCGGGCTTTGCAGGGTAATCTGCTCCAAGGCATACGCCATATGCGCTTCGTCCGGATTGCGGAAGACGCGGCCGGCGCCCTTGCCGTTGGGGTTTTCAATCGTCAGGTAGTAGCAGCCGATAACCATGTCCTGAGAAGGAGAAATAACCGGCTTGCCGTCCTGCGGCTTCAGGATGTTGTTGTGCGCCAGCATCAGGAAGCGGGCTTCCGCCTGTGCTTCCAGAGACAGCGGGACGTGAACAGCCATCTGGTCGCCGTCGAAGTCGGCGTTGAAAGCGGTACAAGCCAGCGGGTGCAGCTTAATCGCCTTGCCGTCAACCAGAATCGGCTCGAACGCCTGAATGCCCAGACGGTGCAGCGTCGGCGCGCGGTTGAGCAGCACGGGGTGATCCTTGATGACATCTTCGAGGATGTCCCAGACCTCCGGCTTCATCTTTTCCACGGCGCGCTTGGCGCTCTTGACGTTCATGCCCTTGTTGCGCAGCTGCAGCTGCTGCATGACGAAGGGCTTGAACAGCTCCAGCGCCATTTCCTTGGGCAGACCGCACTGATGCAGCTTCATTTCCGGGCCGACGACGATAACGGAACGACCGGAATAGTCAACGCGCTTGCCCAGCAGGTTCTGACGGAAACGACCCTGCTTGCCGCTCAGCGTGTGAGACAGGCTGCGCAGCGCGCGTCCGCCGGGGCCAGTGACCGCACGACCGCGGCGACCGTTGTCAATCAGCGCGTCCACGGATTCCTGCAGCATACGCTTCTCGTTGCGGACGATGATTTCCGGCGCGCCCAGTTCCAGCAGGCGCTTCAGGCGGTTGTTGCGGTTGATAACGCGGCGGTAGAGGTCATTCAGGTCAGACGCGGCGAAGCGGCCGCCGTCCAGCTGCACCATCGGGCGCAGATCCGGCGGGATAACCGGCAGGACGGTCAGCACCATCCATTCGGGCTTGTTGCCGCTGGCGCGGAATGATTCGACAACTTCCAGACGCTTCACGGCGTGCGCACGCTTCTGCCCTTCGGTGTCGCGGTTGCGCTCCTTGCTCGTCAGGGTTTCGATTTCCGCCTTCAGTTCGGCGCTCAGCTTGTCCAAATCCAGCTCGCGCAGCATCGTCTGCACGGCTTCGGCGCCCATCATCGCCTTGAAGCTGCCGCGGTCGGGCTTCTCCATGATGGCGCGGTACTGGTCGTCGTTAATCAGGTCATGCAGGGCGACGTTGGTCACGGCGGTGTTGCCGGGATCAAGGACGATAAAATTCGCGAAATACAGCACCTTGTCCAGCACACGGGGGGACAGCTCCAGCAGCATACCCATACGGCTGGGGATTCCCTTGTAGTACCAGATATGGCTCACGGGCGCAGCAAGTTCGATATGACCCATGCGCTCGCGGCGAACCTTGGCGCGCGTGACGGACACGCCGCACTTGTCGCACACGAGGTTCTTGTCCTTCGGACGGATGCGCTTGTGCTTGCCGCAGGCGCACTCCCAGTCCTTCGTCGGGCCGAAGATGCGCTCGCAGTACAGGCCGTCTTTTTCGGGCTTCAGGGTACGATAGTTGATGGTTTCGGGCTTGGTGACTTCACCATGAGACCACTGCCGAATCTGCTCAGGAGAGGCCATGCCGATCTGGATGGCGTCAAGATTGGTCAGCTCAAACAAAAGGGTTCACACTCCCTTCATTGTAACACCGGTGTATGTCCTGTACGGGAAAGCCATCAGCCGGAAGGGGATTCCTGTCCGGCTGATAGGCTCATGTGTCAATTACTGATCGTCGTCATCCAGATTCATGTCGTCAAAGCCCAAATCGTCCAGACGCATGGTGTCCAGATCGTCGTTTTCCTCGTCGTCATCGAAGGAGAGCGGAATCGACAAATCGTCGTCCTCGCTGTCGGAATCCAAATCATTCAGCGGGAAGTCGTTGTCCGGGAAGTCGTTGCTGATGGCATCGGCGTCCTCGTCCTCCGGCAGCAGCGTCGTGAGCGATTCCTGTTTGTCCTGTTCGGACGCATTGTTCTTGCTCGGCGGCGCCATGTCCTCCGGATCAAGTTCGGGAATCTCAATCACGTTGCGGTCGCGGTCAAGCACCTTGATATCCAGGCACAGCGCCTGCAGTTCCTTAATCAGCACCTTGAAGGATTCCGGCACGCCCGGGGCGGGGATGTTCTCGCCCTTGATGATGGCTTCGTAGGTCTTGACGCGGCCCACGGTATCGTCGGACTTCACGGTCAGGATTTCCTGCAGGGTGTTCGCCGCGCCGTAGGCTTCCAGCGCCCAGACTTCCATTTCGCCGAAGCGCTGACCGCCGAACTGCGCCTTGCCGCCCAGCGGCTGCTGCGTGACCAAGGAGTACGGACCGACGGAGCGGGCGTGCATCTTGTCGTCAACCAAGTGGTGCAGCTTCAGGAAGTACATGACACCGACAGTGACGGGGTTCTCGAACCAGTTGCCCGTGCGGCCGTCGCGCAGGCGAATCTTGCCGTCCAGGAACAGGCGGCGACCTTCTTCATCCAGATTCAGGCGGAGCGGACGACCATTGTGGAAGTAGCTCTGCATCATCCGCGGGTTGCTCTCGTCCACCGGCTTGGACATCGTGTCGGCCGCCATTTCGAGGCATTCGCGGATTTCCGGGTAGGTTGCGCCGTCGAAAACCGGCGTGGCAATGTGCCAGCCCAGCGCGCGGCAAGCCAGACCCAAGTGCACTTCCAGAACCTGACCGATGTTCATACGAGACGGAACACCCAGCGGGTTCAGCACAATTTGCAGCGGCGTGCCATCGGGCAGGAAGGGCATGTCCTCTTCGCGCAGGACGCGGGAAACGACACCCTTGTTGCCGTGACGGCCGGACATCTTGTCACCGACGGAAATCTTACGCTTCTGGGCGATGTAGACGCGAACCATCTGCTGCACGGACGGGGACAGCTCATCGGAATGCGCACGGTCGAAAATCTTCACATCAACCACAACGCCCCATTCGCCGTGCGGCACGCGCAGGGAGGTGTCACGCACCTCGCGCGCTTTTTCGCCGAAGATGGCGCGCATCAGGCGCTCTTCGCTCGTCAGCTCGGTTTCGCCCTTGGGCGTGACCTTGCCGACCAGAATGTCGCCTGCGCGAACCTCCGCACCGATGCGGATGATGCCGCGCTCATCGAGATCCTTCACCGCGTCCTCGCCGACGTTCGGGATGTCGCGGGTGATTTCGTCCGGCCCCAGCTTGCTTTCGCGGGCTTCGCATTCAAATTCCTCCATGTGGATGGAGGTGTAAATGTCTTCCTTAACCAGCTTCTCGGACAGCAGGACGGCGTCCTCGTAGTTATAGCCTTCCCAGTTCATGAAGCCGATGAGGGCATTGCGGCCCAGCGCGATTTCGCCCTTTTCGGTGGACGGGCCATCCGCCAGCAGGTCATCCTTGCAGATGCGCTGACCCGCGGAAACGACCGGGCGCTGGTTGGCGCAGTTGGACTGGTTCGTGCGGGCAAACTTGGTCAGGTGGTAGACGTGGCGCTCGCCCAAATCGTCACGGATGACGATGGTGTTGCCGTCCACCTTCTCGACCACGCCGTCTTCACGCGCCAGAATTTCCACGCCGGAGTCGTGACCGGCCTTGAATTCCAGACCCGTGCCGACATACGGCGCTTCCGGAACGAGCAGCGGCACAGCCTGACGCTGCATGTTCGAGCCCATCAGGGCGCGGGTGGCGTCGTCGTTTTCCAGGAAGGGAATCATGCCCGTCGCGATGGAAACGACCTGACGCGGCGACACGTCGATGAAGTCAACCTGATCGCCCGGAACCTGCACATATTCGGTCACTTCGCGGACGGTAATCATGCCGTTGACGAAGCAGTTGTTCTCATCCAGCGGCTCGGTTGCCGTCGCAATGCGGTACAGGTCTTCTTCGTCAGCCGTCATGTAGACGTGCTCGTTGGTGACGCGGCGGTGCTCCTTGTCCACGCGGCGGTACGGCGCTTCAATAAAGCCGTACTCGTTGATGCGGGCGTAGGTCGCCAGAGAGCCGATCAGACCGATGTTCGGGCCTTCAGGCGTTTCAATCGGGCAGATACGGGAATAGTGGGAGTAGTGTACGTCGCGAACCTCGAAGGAGGCGCGGTCACGGTTCAGACCGCCGGGGCCCAGAGCGGACAAACGGCGCTTGTGGGTCAATTCAGCCAGCGGGTTGTTCTGGTCCATGAACTGCGACAGCTGGGAGGAACCGAAGAATTCCTTAATTGCCGCCGTCACGGGACGGATGGAAATCAGGGAATCGGGCTGATAGTCGGTCGAGCCGTCCTGCGCGCTCATGCGCTCGCGGACGTTGCGCTCCATGCGGCTCAGCCCTGTGCGGAACTGATTCTGCAGCAGTTCGCCGACACTGCGCAGGCGGCGGTTGCCGAGGTGGTCAATGTCGTCCGTCGTGCCGATGCCGTAGGGCAGACCCAGCAGATAGCTGATGGAGGCCACCATGTCGTCATCGGTGATGTGCTTGGGCACAAGGTGCTGCACGTTGTCCGCAATCACCTGCTTGAGCTGCTCTTCTTCAACATCCTCGCCCAAGCCGTCGATAATCGCCTTCAAAGTGGGCAGGTGCACCATTTCGAGGATGCCAACTTCCTTGGGGTCAAAGGGCAGATACTCCGCCGCATCCACGAAGTTGTTGCCGATGACGATGCGCTTTTCGCCTTCGCAGTCCACCACAACGCGGTTGACGCCGGCGTTCTGCACACGGCGCGCGGTTTCAAGGTCAATCACCTGACCCGCGCGGAACATCACTTCGCCCGTACGGGGGTCAATAATGTCCTCAGCGATGATATGCTTGTTGATGCGGGTGGCAATGGAAAGCTTCTTATTGAACTTGTAGCGGCCTACGCGCATGACGTCGTAGCGCTTGGGATCGTAGAACAGCGACTTGAACATGTTCGTCGCGCTCTCGACGGATTCGGGCTCGTCCGGCTTCTGCTTCTTGTAGATAATCAGCAGCGCCTGTTCGCGCAGGGTGCGCACCGCGCCGCCGCGATCCTTGCTTGCTTCCGCCACGGTGGTGTCCTTTGCCATCGTCGCTTCCAGCCGCTTGTCGTTGCCCAGCAGATTGCGGATGTCGTCGTCCGTTTCGTAGCCCAGCGCGCGCAGGAGCGTGGTCAGGCAGAGCTTGCGGGCGCGGTCAAGGCGAACCCAGATGATGTCATTGGAGTCCGTCTCATATTCCAGCCACGCGCCGCGGTTGGGGATAATCTGGCTGGAGTAGAGCGGCACGCCCGCCTTGTCCAGTGTGCGGGTATAATAGCAGCCCGGCGAACGAACCAGCTGGGAGACGATGACACGGTCAGCACCGTTGATGACGAACGTACCGTTTTCCGTCATCAGGGGGAAATCGCCCATGTAGACATCGGTTTCCTTAATTTCGGAAGTCTCGCTGTCGTACAGGTGGACGTGAATGTTCAGCGGCGCGGCGTAGGTCATATCCCGCTCGCGGCAGCGCTCCACGGAGTTCTTCGGCTCACCCAGAGAATAATCCGTGAAGGTCAATTCCAGATTGCCGTTGTAGTTGGTGATGGGCGAGGCGTCTGCCAGAACCTCTTTCAGGTCGGTTTCGAGGAACCGCTGATACGACCTCTTCTGCACCTCGATCAGATCCGGCATTTCCAGACCTTCGTTGATGCGGGAGAAGCTCATGCGTTTCCGGAGCTTACCCATTGCAACCTCATGCGCCATGATGTATGATCACCCCTTCATCAGTCAAAACCAGCATCCTCTGCTTGGTGAAAACGTGCGTTTTTTCGCCGCTTTGCAGGAATTTTGGCGAAAAAGCGCGAAAATGTATGGCAGTCGAAAATTCCCGCTTGCATTTTTCCGCGTTTCCGTGTACAATACAAGCGCAGGAAAAATCAACAGTATGCAAAGATACTGATGCAATTTAAAATTCTAACATACATATCCCGGAATGTCAAGGGGGAAGTGCACTCTTTTTTGCTGGGAATGTATGGGAATACGACACGGGAGGTATGAAATGATGGCGTGGTGGAAACGATTCGGCAGACGTGCGGCGACACTTCTGCTGACGGTGCTGATGCTGCTGGGGACGGCGGCGGGCGAGGACGCGGGCAAGACGGTCATCAACCGTATCAACGCGCCGGATGTATCGGCGGATTTTGCCTTTGCGGAGGACGCTGACCTGCTGGAAATCATCTTCCCGCAGATTCTGGACTGCGACGCGGCTTTTCTGCGCTGCGGCGGCGAGACGATGCTCATCGACTGCGCGACATCTGGACAGGCACGGCGCATCCTGAACATGTTCAAGCAGCTGGGCATCACCCATGTGGACAAAATCGTCAACACCCACCCGCACGCCGACCACATCGGCGGATTTGCGGAGTTAATTAAGGAAATTACTGTGGATGAACTTTGGCTCTGCTTCCCGGCAGAGGAGACGGTACACTGCGCAAACGCGATGAAGACGGCGGAGCGCGCGGGTGTGACGGTGCGGATGTTCGGCGACGGCGACACGCTGACGCTTGGCACGGCGACGATGCAGGTGTGGATGCTCGACAAGCCGGAGTACACTCGCCTCAACGACCGCTCGGCGCAAATCATGCTGACGTTTGGGCAGCGGAAGATGCTCTTTTCCGCTGATTTGGAGCAGAAGGGGCAGAACGGGCTGATTGAGAAGGTCGGCGCGGAGATGCTCAAGGCGGATGTGCTGAAGTACCCGCACCATGGCCTGCAGGCGCTGACGCCGGAGTACCGCGCGGCGGTTTCGCCGGAGCTGGCGATTGTGACCTGCAATCAGCGCGAGACGGAAGGCAAGAAGTACATCCGGCGGACGGCGCTTGATACGGTCTGGACAGTGCCGGGATTCGTCCATCTGATGACGGACGGCGAGATGTGGGTGTGCGACCGCATTGTGTCGGACGTGAAATATTGACGCATATTATAATGGAAGCGATTCAGCGAGACAGTCAGCATTTTTTTGACGGAATCAGCCGAATCGACGGAAAAACGACTCTCCCAAAAGGCGGCGTAGGCTGCCTTTTTTCTTTTGGGAAATCGTGTTCTGCGGGAGAAAGCCGCCGTGTGCCGCTCGTTTGGGGAATGAACAGGAAAGCGCTTTCATGGTGAACCGAGGAAAGAAAAATCAGCGGATGCTGTGTGCTTGTCCCCTCCCGAAAACGTGTTCATGAATATGGAGCTCAAAATCGCAAAAAACGTTGCAAAAAACAGGGTTTGAGGCGCGAAAACCAGTTGACAACCCGAGGCGAAAATGCTACAATATACGAGTTGAGCGCTTGCTGCGGCAAAGTGTGTCTTTTCGGTGCGCTTTTCTGCCGGCATTGAGCGGTCAGCCGAGAACAGCAACAGGAGGGATTTCAGCGTGGAAGACCTGAAAAATTCTGTCTCAAAAGCAGTTGGAACCAAGGCGGTCATGCGTGCGCTGAAAGCCGGTTCCGCCCAGCGGGTGTACGTCGCCCGCGACATTGACACCTTCCTTTACCAGAAGGTGACCCGCGCCTGCGAGGATGCGGGCGTGCCGATTCGCCGCGTGGATGAAACGAAGGCGCTCGGCGCGGCGTGCGGGCTGGACATTCCCTGTGCGGCCGCGGCGATCCTCAAGTAAGCCTCATTCTATTCCATTCGCCAAACAGTTTCCGAGGGTTGCGGAACTTTTGGACATAAATTTGGAGGTGCTCTCATGCCCACGATCAATCAGCTGGTTCGCAAGGGCCGCGAGAAGACGACGAACAAGTCTACCGCGCCCATTCTTCAGGGCTGCCCTCAGAAGCGCGGCGTTTGCCTGAGTGTCAAGACGATGACGCCCAAGAAGCCGAACTCCGCTCTTCGTAAGATTGCCCGTATTCGTCTGACGAACTCCATCGAAGGTACCTGCTACATCCCCGGCATCGGCCACAACCTGCAGGAGCATAGCGTTGTGCTGATCCGCGGCGGCCGCGTTCGCGACCTGCCTGGCGTTCGTTATCACATCATCCGTGGCGCGCTGGATACCGCCGGTGTGGCCAAGCGGATGCAGGCTCGTTCCCTCTATGGCGCAAAGCGCCCGAAGAAGTAAGCATCCGCCTGCTTCACAACATCCCTTTTGCAGCCTTCGGTCAGCCGGAGAACCGCTTTTGACGCACCAGCGCCTGCCTGTGGAACAGGGAAGACGCCCGCGCAGAAGCCGGATGCGGCTGGGTCGGCCTGAATCGTGACCGATGACGCGCGATGCTGACGCGCATTCCGACTGGGAGAGGATGACCCACATCCGGGGATGCTTCCGCAATCCACACTTTACGACTGACTATCACGTCTAATTGGAGGTATTTACTATGCCCCGTCGCGGTTTTGTACCCAAGCGCGAGGTGCTGCCGGATCCTGTTCATGGGACCACGGTTGTGACCAAGCTCATCAATCAGATCATGCTCGACGGCAAGCGTGGCGTCGCTCAGAACGTGTGCTACGAAGCCTTCGATACCATCAAGGAAAAGACCGGCAAGGATGCCAACGAAGTGTTCCAGGCTGCTCTGGCCAACGTTGCGCCCTCTCTGGAGGTCAAGGCTCGCCGTGTTGGCGGCGCGACCTATCAGGTCCCGATCGAGATCCGCCCGGAGCGCCGTCAGACCCTGGCGCTGCGTTGGCTGGTCGAGTTCTCCCGCAAGCGCGGCGAGAAGACCATGGCGGAACGTCTTGCCGCTGAAATCATGGACGCTGCCAACAACACCGGCGCGGCTGTGAAGCGCAAGGAAGAAATGCACCGCATGGCCGAAGCGAACAAGGCTTTCGCCCACTATCGCTGGTAATGCGCCAACCTGCTGCCGCCGCATGAGCGCTTGATACGCCCGATGCCGCTGCAGCGCTGCTGAAAGGAGCAAACCATATGCCTCGCAGTCATCCCCTTGAGCGGGTGCGCAACATTGGTATCATGGCGCACATCGACGCCGGCAAGACGACCACCACGGAACGTATTCTGTTCTACACCGGTCGTGTGCACCGCATCGGTGAAACCCATGAGGGCTCTGCCACCATGGACTGGATGGTGCAGGAGCAGGAGCGTGGTATCACCATCACCTCCGCCGCCACCACCTGCCGCTGGCGCGACCCCCGCGACCCCAACAACAAGGATCGCACCTATCGTATTAACATTATCGACACCCCCGGTCACGTTGACTTCACCGTTGAGGTTGAACGTTCCCTGCGCGTGCTGGACGGCGCCGTGTGCGTCTTCTGCGCCAAGGGCGGCGTTGAGCCCCAGTCCGAAACCGTGTGGAAGCAGGCCGAAACCTATCATGTTCCGCGCATGGCGTATGTGAACAAGATGGACATCACCGGCGCGAACTTCTTCCGCGTGGTGGACATGATGAAGGAGCGTCTGCACTCCAACGCAGTTCCGATTCAGCTGCCCATCGGCGCTGAAAATGATTTCCGCGGCATCATCGACCTTGTGAAGATGAAGGCGGAGGTCTACTACGACGATGAAGGCAAGGACGTCCGTGAGGAAGAAATTCCTGCCGACATGATGGAACTGGCGGAGAAGTATCACGCCGAAATGGTCGAGAAGGTTGCCGAGACCGACGAAGTGCTGATGGAAAAGTTCTTCGAGGGCGAGGAACTCACCCAGGAAGAAATCAAGGACGCCATCCGCAAGGCCACCATCAACTGCACCATGAACCCCGTCTGCTGCGGCACTTCTTACCGCAACAAGGGCGTGCAGCCGCTGCTGGACAACATCGTCGAGTACATGCCCAGCCCGCTGGACATCCCCGCCATCAAGGGTACTGACCCCCATGACCCCGAAAAGGAAATGGTTCGTCACCCCTCTGACAGCGAGCCGTTCTCCGCGCTGGCGTTCAAGATCATGGTTGACCCGTTCGTCGGCAAGCTGGCGTTCTTCCGTGTCTACTCCGGCACGCTGACCGCTGGCAGCTACGTCATGAACTCCACCAAACAGAAGCGCGAGCGTATGAGCCGCATCATGATGATGCACGCGAATCACCGCGAAGAAGTGGACTGCATCTACACCGGCGAAATCGGCGGCGCTGTGGGTCTGAAGGACACCACCACCGGCGACACCCTGTGCGATGAAAACAACCAGATTATTCTGGAGTCCATGGAGTTCCCTGACCCGGTTATTGAAGTCGCCATCGAGCCCAAGACCAAGGCTGGTCAGGACAAGATGACCATGGCGCTGCTGCGTCTGGCGGAAGAAGACCCGACTTTCAAGACCTACACCAATCAGGAAACGGGCCAGACCATCATCGCCGGCATGGGCGAGCTGCATCTGGAAATCATCGTTGACCGTCTGCTTCGTGAGTTCAAAGTAGAAGCTAACGTTGGTGCTCCACAGGTAGCATACAAAGAATCCTTCACAAAAGCAGTTGATATCGATTCTAAGTACGCTAAACAGTCCGGTGGACGTGGACAGTACGGACACTGTAAAGTTAAATTTGAGCCTATGGATCCAAACGGTGAAGAAACATTCAAGTTCGTATCTACTGTAGTAGGTGGTGCTATTCCTAAGGAATACATCCCATCTGTTGGAGAAGGTATCGAAGAAGCTACTAAAGCAGGTATCCTTGCAGGTTTCCCTGTACTTGGTGTATCAGCTAACGTATACGATGGTTCTTACCATGAAGTCGATTCATCAGAAATGGCATTCCACATTGCCGGATCTATGGCATTCAAGGAAGCTATGCAGAAGGCTAATCCTGTTCTCCTTGAGCCTATCATGAAAGTTGAAGTTACAATGCCTGAAGAATATATGGGCGATGTAATCGGAAGCTTAAATGCTAAGCGTGGACAGATCCAGAGCATGGATGACATCGGTGGCGGTAAGATGGTAACAGCATTAGTTCCACTTGCTGAAATGTTCGGATATTCAACAGAACTCCGTTCATCTACACAGGGTCGTGGTAACTACTCAATGTTCTTCCAGAAATATGAGCAGGTACCTAAGAACGTACAGGATAAAGTAATCGCTGCAAGAGCAAAATAAATATTGAAAAAATTTCTTTTATGAAATATAATTAAAAAAGCTTATAAAAAAAGACAACCCGGAAGAGGGAAAATTTAAGGAGGATTTTTTTAAAATGGCTAAAGCTAAATTTGAAAGAACTAAACCACATTGTAACATTGGTACAATCGGACACGTTGACCATGGTAAAACAACTTTAACAGCTGCTATCACTAAGACTCTTAATGCTAGACTTGGTACAGGTGAAGCTGTTGCATTCGAAAATATCGATAAGGCTCCAGAAGAAAGAGAAAGAGGAATCACAATTTCTACTGCTCACGTTGAATATGAGACAGAGAGAAGACATTATGCACACGTTGACTGCCCAGGCCATGCTGACTATGTAAAGAACATGATCACCGGTGCTGCTCAGATGGATGGCGCTATCCTCGTTGTTGCTGCTACTGATGGTGTTATGGCACAGACAAAGGAACATATCCTTCTTGCTCGTCAGGTTGGTGTTCCATATATCGTTGTATTCCTTAACAAGTGCGATATGGTTGATGATGAAGAACTTATCGAATTAGTTGAAATGGAAGTTACAGAACAGCTTGAAGAATATGGATTCACAGGTTGTCCAATCATTAAGGGTTCAGCTCTTAAAGCACTTGAAGATCCTTTCAGTGAATGGGGTGATAAGATTCTTGAACTTATGCACACAGTTGATGAATATATCCCAGATCCTGTAAGAGATACAGATAAGCCATTCCTTATGCCAGTAGAAGACGTATTCACAATCACAGGTCGTGGTACTGTTGCTACAGGTAGAGTAGAAAGAGGAACACTTCACCTTAATGATGAACTTGAAATCCTTGGTGTTAAGGAAGATGTTCTTAAGACAGTTGTTACTGGTATCGAAATGTTCAGAAAACAGCTTGATGAAGCTATGGCTGGTGATAACATCGGAGCTCTTCTCCGTGGTGTTAACCGTGATCAGATCGTTCGTGGACAGGTACTTGCAAAACCAGGTACAGTTACATGTCATAGAAAATTTACTGCTCAGGTTTACGTTTTAACAAAAGATGAAGGTGGACGTCATACTCCATTCTTCAACAACTATCGTCCACAGTTCTACTTCAGAACAACAGACGTAACAGGTGTTTGCGAACTTCCAGCCGGAACAGAAATGTGCATGCCTGGTGATAACGTAGAAATGACAATCGAACTCATCCATCCAATCGCTATGGAACAGGGTCTTACATTCGCTATCCGTGAAGGTGGTAGAACAGTAGGTTCAGGAAGAGTTGCAACAATTATCGAGTAATTAAATATTATTCAGTAAATTCAAGGGTTTCGGAGATTCCTCCGGAACCCTTTTTAGATGCGATAATAATGAAGATGGGTGTGAGTGGTGCCAAAATGGTGCCAAAAAGAAAAACTCCGTTGAATTTTGCTATTCAACGGAGCTTTTTTCTTACCAACCTTTAATTTGTTTTATCTGTTCTGCCCTATCTTTATCTCTGTGGTACTGCAATTTAAACTGTATCGTTTCGACCACTTCTTTCCTTGCTTCATCATCCAACTGATAAAAGGAAGTCAAAAGATTATCCACATCCGGCATACTATTTTTACCGAATAGGTACATAAGTGGATAGAGAGAGTTTTTCAAAAGTCGGAGAGCAAAGTCAAAGCGGATATTGGAATCTTTTTGAATAATCGTGTATAACGTGGTGGCACTAATGCCGGTTTCTTTTGCAATTCTGCGTACATTTGTACCTTTTTCATCAAGGTACTCTTTTAATTTCTTTCCATCGCCCATAAATAACCTCCTGTTTTCATAGACAAAATAATTACGAAAAACATACATTTATTTAATGCAAAAACTGTAATATTCGATTGGACGAGAAGGGAGGATAAATATATGGCGAACTATCAATATATGATGGGTGCGGATGATGTGGCTAAGGAACTGGATTGTTCCAAGTCCTATGCTTACAAGTTGGTTAAGACAATGAATATGGAACTTGCGGAGCAGGGATATATCACAATGGCAGGATGGATTCCAAGAGCATATTGGGCAAAAAAGATTATTTCAAAGATACTTCGGCGAGTGAACGGGAGCATGAATATTTTGAAAGAATATTGGATTTGACCTATGAGAATGGAAACCTGAAGGC
>ENA-OZGY01000027-OZGY01000027.1-human-gut-metagenome-genome-assembly--contig:-NODE-27-length-15469-cov-7.320877_pt1 | contig 15469 bp, 18 predicted proteins | sample MGYA00245123_ERZ653671 | MGnify/ENA primary metagenome ERZ653671 (study PRJEB26926, sample SAMN06165335) | human gut metagenome | biome: ENVO:00009003; feature: ENVO:2100002; material: ENVO:00002003... | reverse complement strand
TTGCCGACACCCTCTGTCTGGCTATTTTCATGTATGGAGGATAACTGCCTATGGCAAAAAACAAAACAGAGATTCATGTTACAACGGTGTTTGACGGGGAACTGGACGCCACTGATGTGTTCGTCAGCCTGATTTCCCAGAAATACGGAAAGACAAATACAAAAGAATATCTTGCTAAAAAGAAAGATATAAGCTATAATGAAGATGAGGTTCAAAAGAGCCAGATACCGTCTGGATTGTGTGGGTAAATGGCTATGATGAACGAAATGGAATACAGAACAATCGGAAAGGCACTTGCCGGGGGCTATCGTGCAGCGGTCTATTGCAGGCTGTCAAAGGACGATGACCTGCAAGGCGAAAGTGCCAGTATCGCAAACCAGCGTGATATGCTGGAAAAATACTGCGAAAAGCAGGGATGGGAGGTTGTGGCAGTCTATCAGGACGATGGCTTCACAGGTCTTAATATGGAGCGTCCTGATTTACAGAGAATGTTGAGAGCCATTGAGCGCAGGCAAATCAACCTTGTCATCACGAAAGACCTCAGCCGACTGGGGCGTAACTATCTGCAAACCGGGCATTTGATTGAGGACTTTTTCCCAAGAAACGGTGTCCGCTATATCGCCATGAATGACGGTATCGACACCCTGCGGGATAACAACGACATCGCCCCGTTCAAGAATATCCTGAACGAGATGTACAGCAAGGATATTTCCAAGAAAGTCCATTCCTCTTATCTTCTGAAAGCGCAGAAAGGACAGTTTACCGGGTGTCTTGCCCCGTTTGGGTATCGGAAAGACCCGGAGGACAAAAACCATCTGCTCATTGACGAGGAAACCGCCCCGATTGTGCGGCTGATTTTCGGATATGCCCTGAACGGTCATGGTCCGAACTATATCCGCAGACGGCTGGAGGAAGAAAAAATCCCCTGCCCCACATGGTGGAACCGGGAACGGGGGCTTCGCAATACCCGCACCAAATGGGAAAAGAAAGACCCGGAAAACGGGCGGTATATGTGGGACTTCTCCGTTATCAAAGACCTTTTGATGAATCCCGTCTACACCGGGGCGATTGCTTCCCAGAAAAAAGACTACCGTTTCAAAATCGGCACGATTGGGGAAAAGAAGCCGGAGGACTGGATTGTGGTGGAGGGACAGCATGAACCGCTGATTGACCGCATGAGCTTTGACATTGTGCAGAACAAGCTGAAATCCCGCCAGCGTCCGGGGCAGACCAATGAAATCAGCCTGTTTGCCGGACTGATAAAATGCGGCGAGTGTGGGAAGTCGCTGACGGTACGCTACACAAACGCAAAACATCCCCAGCGGATTTATTCCTGCAAGACCTACAATGCCTTTGGAAAGAACCACTGCACCCAGCACCGGATTGATTATGACACCCTTTACAGCCATGTGCTGCGGAAAATCCGGGAATGTGCCAGAGCTGCCCTGATGGACGGGGAAGCGGTTGCCGACCGCCTGACCAATACCTGTGAAGCCGAGCAGCGGGAACAGCGGGAAGCAATGGAACGCTCCCTTACAAGGGACGAGGAACGGATTGAGGTTCTGGACAAAATGGTAATGCGGCTTTATGAGGATATGATTGCAGGGCGTATCAGTGAGCAGAATTTCAACACCATGCTGGAAAAGACACAGACCGAGCAGACGGAGCTTAAAACAAAAGTGTCCGAGGGCAGAAAGCGGCTGTCCGATGAAGTCCAGCTTGCCAATGACGCAAAACAATGGGTGGAAGCCATTCAGGAATACGCCAACATCACAGAGCTGGACGCAGCCACCCTCAACCGCTTAATCAAAGAAATCGTCGTGCATGAGCGCATTGACGAAGATAAAACAAGACACATTTCTATCGAAATTCATTTTAATCTCAAACCCATCCCGGAGGTGGAACAGGTCACTGCCTGACCTGTCCCGCCGGGACGGTTCTCTTAAAAACACCATATAGATTTTTTGTACGCCGCCGCCCGCCATCGAGCAGAGTTTTACACCTAATTGGGGATAAAACAGCTCATGGCGGGCGGCGGCATCATCGTGCTGGGCACGACCCTGATCCCTCTGCTGTCTACCCTGTTTTAAGGGTAGCTGCCGATGGGTATTCTCACCGAATGGATCACAGAATGGCTCAAAGGGCTTTTGATCGAGGGCATCATGGGAAACCTCGAGGGGCTGTTTGACACGGTGAATACCCGCGTCGGGGAAATATCCGTACAGGTGGGGACTACCCCGGCGGCATGGAACGCCGGGGTGTTCTCCCTGATACGGCAGCTTTCCGAAACGGTGATATTGCCGATTGCCGGATTGATCCTGACCTTTGTTGCCACCTATGAGCTGATCCAGATGATACTGGAAAAGAACAATATGCACGAGTTCGACGTGGCGAATATCTACAAATGGGTATTCAAAACCACTTGTGCCATCCTGATCCTGTCCAACACGTTCAATATCGTCATGGCAGTCTTTGACGTGTCCCAAAGCGTAATCGCAAGCGCGGCGGGCATCGTCACAGGCGCAACTGACATCACGCCGGATATGCTGGCTGATCTGGAAATGACCCTTGAAACAATGGAGCTTGGCTCCCTGCTGGGCCTGTTCCTGCAATCGTTCCTCATTAAGTTTACCATGCTGGCGCTGAACATTTTTATTTTCGTGATCGTATATGGCCGCATGATCGAGATATATCGCGCGTCCAGAAGCGCCGCTTTTCATCCAAAGGCGGTGTGCGGGCATTTTGGGAACCCGGCTTTAGCAAGCCGGTAAAGAAAAGTATCAAAGACGTGAAAAGCGTCACTTTAGCGTCATCCGATTTACCCCGGAGGGAAACCACAAGGGGGACAATAGCGTATCGGAAAAATCGCAAGTTGGGAAAACCATCTACCCACGACTGAGCGGCAAGACGCAACATTGTGAATGAGGAGCAAGGCTAAACTGCTTTAAGGGCAGTCCGAGGCGGGATACTCGACCCGGCGGCGCAGGATGGTTGTATTCGCCGTATGTCATAGCGGAATGTGACAGGTAAACACAGACCGCACGATACTTATGACAGCCAGCCGCAGTAAGCGGAAAAGGACGAAAACCCACTACCGACATCACAATACGCTTTTCCCAAAGTGTCTAACTGGAGATTGCCTAAACCGGAACGCCGGAACTATCCGGCTATGCGTAATGCCGCAAGGCGATAAATTTCAAGGGGTAAAAACCCAAGAAAGATGACGCTGAATATCCGGCATGGCAACGGAGCCTCCGTAGTAGTCCGAGGGCGGGAAAGCCGTCTACATGGCGAAGGGAGGCAGGATGTCAACCAATTCATAAAAAGGAAAGGTGCGTGAGGCATTATGAGAAGTCCTGAAAATGTGTTGGAAAGCCTAAAATCCAAGGCGTGTAACAAGAGCTACAAGTACGAGCGGTTATACCGCAACCTGTACAATCCACAATTCTATCTGCTGGCATATCAGCGGATACAGGCGAAACCAGGCAACATGACAGCCGGAACAGACGGCAAAACCATTGACGGAATGGGAATGGCAAGGATAAACGCCCTCATTGAAAAGATGCGGGATTTCAGCTATCAGCCTAACCCGGCAAGGAGAACGTATATCCCGAAATCCAATGGGAAAATGCGTCCTCTGGGGATACCGTCATTCGACGATAAACTGATACAGGAGGTGGTGCGGCTCATCTTGGAGAGTATTTATGAGCCAACCTTTAGCGACTATTCCCACGGTTTCCGTATAAACAGAAGCTGTCATACGGCACTCAAATATGTGCAGAAATATTTTACGGGGACAAAGTGGTTCGTTGAGGGAGATATAAAGGGCTGTTTTGACAACGTAGACCATCATGTGTTGATTGCTATTTTGCGAAAGCGGATTGCAGATGAACATTTCATCGGTCTGCTCTGGAAGTTCTTGAAAGCTGGATATATGGAGGATTGGAATTATCACAATACTTATTCCGGCACTCCGCAAGGCTCCATCATCAGCCCTATCCTTGCAAACATCTACATGAACGAACTGGATAGCTATATGGCAGAGTATGCAGAGAAATTCAACTGCGGAAACCGCCGTAAAATCAATCCTGCGTTCAAGAAGAAGCTGGATGTCTGCCGGGGGAAAGAACAAAGGCTTAAAAGAAATCTCTCTAAAATGAGCGAGGAAGAAAAAGAGGGCTTAATTGCAGAAATCCGGGAACTGCGGCGTAGTCTGAAATCTATGCCGTATAGCGACCAGATGGACGATAGCTATAAACGGATTTGCTATATCCGATATGCCGATGATTTCTTAATTGGAGTTATCGGCAGCAAAGAGGACGCAGAACAGATTAAACAAGATGTAGGCTGCTTTATCCGGGACAAACTCCATCTGGAAATGTCCGAGGAAAAGACATTGATTACTCATGGACACGACGCTGCGAAGTTCTTGGGATATGAGGTCACAATCGCCAAAGGCGAACACAACAAAAAGACCAAAACCGGGGCTACCAGACGGGTAAACAATGGAAAAGTCTTACTTTATGTTCCCCATGATAAGTGGGTAAAACGACTGTTCTCCTACAATGCCCTCAAGATTAAATACGACAAACAAAATGGAAACAAAGAGGTTTGGGAACCTGTCCGGCGCACTCGCCTGTTGCACTTGGACGATTTGGAAATCCTAAACCAATACAACGCAGAAATCCGTGGATTGTATAACTACTACCGACTTGCAAACAACGTGTCTGTACTCAATAACTTCTACTATGTAATGAGATACAGTATGCTCAAAACCTTTGCTGGAAAATATCGGACACGAATCAGCAGAATTATCCGCAAGTACCGTCAAGGAAAAGATTTTGTTGTGGAATATCCGAAGAAAAACGGCAAGGTCGGAAAGGTATTGTTTTACAATAATGGGTTCCGCCGGGACACTAAAGTAGAAAGCGGAAATCCTGATATAGTAGCAAGAATTTTTGAGAATTATGGGCGTAATAGTCTTATAAAAAGACTGCAAGCAAACAGGTGTGAGTGGTGTGGCGCAGAGAATGTGCCGCTTGAAATACACCATATACGAAAACTCAAAGATTTAAGTGGCAGAAAACAATGGGAAATCGCCATGATTGGGCGTAAGCGCAAGACAATGGCACTCTGCGTCTACTGTCACGACAAGTTACACGCGGGAAATTAGACTGACATCTGGAGAGCCGGATACGCTGAGAGGTGTAAGTCCGGTTCGGAGGGGAGTTCTCGGAAACCTGCCATAGTGATATGGTAAGGCGCCGGGTTCTTACCCTACTGCTGACCAGTTTAGCCCCCATCCCCGTGGCGACGCTCTCCAACCGGGAGCTTGGCACAATGGGCCAGAATTATCTGCGCTCCCTGTTTGCTGTGGGCTTTCAGGGTATGCTGATCCTTGTCTGCGTTGCCATCTATGCGGTGCTCATTCAGGGGATCGCCACAGGTGGAGATCCCATCGGCGCGATTTGGGGCTGTATCGGCTATACGGTGCTTTTGTGCTTCATGCTGATGAAAACCGGAACGATCTCCAAAAGCATCTTCAGCGCCCATTGAGAAAGGAAAGGTGATCTTATCGCTGATACCGCCGCTTCTGGTCACGGTGGCCAGAGGCCGATCCCGGAGGGCCTGCACCTCTCCGACGGCATTGAGGGCTTGCGCTCCCTGCCAAAGCATAGCGTGGATATGCTTCTGGCCGATCCGCCCTACGGCACGACCCGGAACTTTTGGGATGTGCCGCTGCCGCTCCCGGAGCTGTGGGAGGCGGTGAAATGGGCCGTCAAGCCGGAGGGCGCGGTGCTGTTTTTCGCACAATGCCCCTATGACAAGGTGCTGGGCGCGTCCAACCTCGCCATGCTCCGTTATGAGTGGGTATGGTACAAAAGCCGCTGCACGGGTTTTCTCAATGCCCGCCGCGCTCCGCTGAAAAAGACGGAGAACATTCTGGTGTTCTACCAGAAGTCCCCGGCCTACTTTCCGCAGTTTGAGCAGGGCAAGCCGTACAAGAAAATCCACCGTTGCAGCGGGAGCAGCCCCAACTACGGGGAGTTTGAACGCACCAGCGGGGAGTCCGATGGGCGGCGCTTTCCGGGGAACGTGCTGGCGTTCCCCACGGTGACAACCACCGTACATCCCACGCAGAAGCCCGTGGCCCTGTGCGAGTACCTGATCCGCACCTACACACGCCCCGGCGAGGTGGTGGCGGACATCTGCGCTGGCTCCGGCACAACTGCCGTGGCCGCGCTGAACACGGGCCGCCGCTTCGTCTGCTTTGAAACCGCCCCGGCCTTTTACGGCCCCGCCACGGAGCGCATCCGGCGGGCGCGGGAGGCTGTGGCATCTGGCGGGAAAGGAGAATGATGATAAGAACCTACGAAATTATTTACGCCGATCCCCCGTGGCGCTATTCTGCAAAGAAAGTGCAGGGGGCGGCGGAAAACCATTACCCCACCATGAGCATTGATGAATTGTGCGCGCTGCCTGTGGCCGAGCTTGCGGCCAAGGACAGCGCCCTTTTCATGTGGGCCACGTTCCCACAGCTCCCGGAGGCCCTGCGGCTCATCCGTGCGTGGGGCTTCACCTATAAAAGCGTCGCTTTTGTCTGGCTCAAAAAGAACAAAAAGGCGGATAGCTGGTTTTATGGGCTGGGCTTCTGGACGCGGGCCAACGCCGAGGTCTGCCTGCTGGCGACCAAGGGACACCCAAAGCGGCAGGCCGCCGACATCCACCAGCTTATCATTTCACCCATCGAGGCCCACAGCAAAAAGCCGGATGAAACGCGGGAGAAAATCGTTGCCCTCATGGGCGACAGGCCCCGTGTGGAGCTGTTCGCACGGCAGACCCCTCCCGGCTGGGACGTGTGGGGCAACGAGGTGGAGCCGACAGCGGGCCTCTGGTCACGCTGGCCAGAAGATAGCGGAAAGGGGGATGTTTCTTGCCCTATGTGAATGTTCCCAACGATCTTTCCAAGATCAAGACGAAAATTGCCTTTAACCTTACCCGCCGCCAGCTTATCTGCTTCGGCGGCGCGGCTGCCGTGGGCATCCCCGTGTATCTGCTGACCCGTCACGCGCTGGGCGGCACCGGGGCGATGTTCCTGATGATCGCGCTCATGCTCCCGGCCTTTTTCATGGCGATGTATGAGCGTGACGGCCTGCCCTTTGAAAAGGTGGCCCGGAATATCATCCGGGCCAAGTTCCTGCGGCCCGGTGTGAGGCCCTATCAGACGCAGAATATCTACGCCCCGTTTGCGGGAAAGGAGGTCACACTTGAGCAAAAGCCCCAAGAAGTCAAAAAGCCTGACGCGGGCCGGTAATCGTCCGGCGACCATATCGGCCCAGCAGACCATTCCCTATGTGCGGATGCTGCCAGACGGCATTTGCCAGCTCCCCGGCGGTGTCTACACAAAAACGCTGGAATATGAGGACATCAACTATTCCGTTGCGTCCGCCGAGGATCAGACGGCCATTTTCGGTGGCTGGAGTTCGTGGCTGAATTATTTTGACAGTTCGCTGCCGTTCCAGCTTTCCTTTATCAACCGCCGTTCTCATTCCCGCAGCCGCTATCAGGTCAATATCCCGAAAGCGGATGACAACTATAACAGCGTCCGGGACGAGTTTACCGGGATGCTGAAAAATCAGATTGCCAAAAGCAACAACGGCATTGAACGCTCAAAATACATCACCTTTGGCATACCCGCCGAGGGGATTGCGGAGGCACGGCCCCGTCTGGAGCGCGTGGAGGCCGATGTCATGGGAAACTTTAAGCGGCTGGGCGTTCCCTCGGAGCCGATGGACGGACGGGCCCGCCTTGCGCTGCTTCATAGCCAGATGCATCCGGGGAGCCGCGAGCCGTTCCGCTTTTCGTGGAAAGACATCCCGCAGACCGGGCTTGGCACAAAAGACTTTATTGCCCCGGACAGTCTCGACTTCCGCCAGTCCCGCACATTCCGCATCGGCCAGTATTGGGGCGCGGTGTCCTACTTGCAGATTATGGCATCGGAGCTTTCGGATAAGCTGCTGGCGGAAATCTTGGAGCTGGATGCGGAAATGACCGTGACCATGCACATTCAGACCGTGGATCAGCTCAAGGCAATTAAGACCATCAAGGGGAAAATCTCGGACATCGGAAAAATGAAAGTGGAGGAACAGAGAAAGGCTGTGCGCTCCGGCTATGACCCGGATATTCTTCCCCCTGACCTGATTACATTCAGCAAGGACGCGGCGGAGCTTCTGGCTGATTTGCAATCCCGCAATGAGCGAATGTTTCTGCTGACCTTTACGGTGGTAAACCTTGCCCCTACTCGCCAGCGGCTGGAAAACGATGTGTTTACCGTGGGCGGCATCGCGCAGAAATACAACTGCGCTCTGCGCCGTCTGGACTGGCAACAGGAACAGGGCTTTGTTTCCTCGTTGGCCCTTGGTTACAACGAGGTAGAAATCCAGCGCGGTATGACCACCAGCTCCACAGCCATCTTTATTCCTTTTATGACAAGGGAGCTCCGCATGGCTGGGCAGGCCCTCTACTATGGCATGAACGCACTTTCCCACAATGTCATCATGGCTGACCGCAAAAAGCTGAAGTCGGCAAACGGGATGTATTTGGGTTCTACGGGCTCCGGCAAGAGCTTTGCCGCAAAGCGCGAGCTTTTGAATGTGTTTCTCACCATCCCGCAGGATCGGATCATCGTGGTTGACCCGATGGGCGAATACGCTCCGCTGGTGCGAAGGCTGGGCGGCCAGGTGATCGAGATTGCCCCGGACAGCCCGCACCACCTCAATCCGATGGATGTGGAGCTCAATATGGCCGCCGGAGAAAGCCCGCTTTCCATGAAGGCGGATTTTCTTTTGTCCCTGTGCGAGCTGGTGGTCGGCGGCAAGGAAGGCTTGCAGCCCATTGAAAAGACGGTCATTGACCGCTGTGTGCGTTTGGTGTACCGGGAACAGGCGCTCGGACTGGAAACTGCAAAAACACCGCTGTTGCAGGATTTGTACGAAGAGCTCTTACGCCAGCCGGAGCCCGAAGCCCGGCGCGTGGCAACTGCCTTAGAGCTTTATTGCACAGGCTCCCTCAATCTCTTTAACCATCCTACCAACGTCAAGACGGACAGCCGTGTGGTGTGCATCGTTCTGAAAAACATGGGCGAAAACCTTAGAAAGATTGCAATGCACATTACAAATGAGTTTGTTTCGCAGGCGGTGGATCAGAACTTCCACGAGGGTGCGGCGACTTGGTGCTACTTTGACGAGTTTCATATCCTGCTCCGCGATCCGCTGACAGCCAGCTACTTTGTGGCAGTCTGGAAAATGCTGCGTAAAAAAGGATGTGTGCCGTCTGCTTTGACGCAGAACGTCAAAGACCTTTTGGCCAGCCGGGAAATCGAGAACATTTTGGACAACACGGATTTTATGATTCTGCTTTCGCAGGCGCAGAGTGACCGTACCATTCTGGCAAAACAGCTCGGTATTTCCGAGCATCAGCTTTCCTATATCACACACAGCAATTCCGGCGAGGGGCTGTTGTTCTATGGAAATGTAACCATTCCGTTTGTGGATCGGTTCCCTCGCGGAGAAATCTATGACCTGCTGACTACCCGCCCGGAGGATATGAAGAATGAAACGAAAAACGAATAAAACCAAGGAGGAGGCTTGGTCGCAGACCGCCCACGCCCCTGACGGGGAACAGCCCGGGCCGGAGGCTTCCGACACTTCGGGACAAAGTGTCCCGAAGTCCAAGTTCCGCAAAAAGAGCCAGCAGGAACAGGCTGCGGCGGCAAAGCTCCACATGGAGTCCCAAGGCGAAAAACTGGAACAGGCCCGGGAGAAGCTGGCAAAGCAAAAGCCGCCGAAAAAGCCCGGCCCGGTAAAACGCATAGGCCGTGTTGCCAGTGGTTCCGTTCACAGCTTCGTGCATGGCAAGATTTTTGAAGTGGAACAGGAAAATGTCGGCACGGAAGGCGCACACCGTTCTGAGCTTGTGGGAGAAACCGCGCTGCGGCATGGCTCTCGCTTTGTGCGCCGTAAAGTCCGGGAACATCCGGCAAAAGTGGTACGCAAGGCCGAGGCCCGCTATACCAAGTACACGGCGGACTACAATTTTCACACCGCCGCACAGGAGCACCCGGAGCTGACGAAAAATGCCCTTACCCGCTACTGGCAGAAGCAACGGCTCCGCAGGCAATACCGCAAGCAGGCAAAGGAGGCTGCAAAGCAGAGCGCGGCTGCGGCTGGGAAAACTGCCACAGCCACAGAACGCCTGACTGCCCGGGCAGTGGAATTTGTCAAAAGTCATCCCGCAGGTGCCGTGGTTGCGGTGCTCTGTGTGTTACTCCTGTTTGCTATGCAGTCCTGTTCCTCTACCATGCTTATGCTGGGGAACGCCGGGGCCGGTGCATTAGGAGCCAGCACCTATCCTTGCGAGGATCGTGATATGCTGGCCGCCGAAGCCGCCTATTGTGCGCTGGAAGATGATTTACAGCATTATCTGGACACCTATGAAAGCACCCATGACTATGACGAATACCACTTCGATCTGGACGAAATCGAACATGATCCCTATGTGCTGCTTTCTCTTTTGTGTGCGCTCCATGAGGGACAATGGACAATAGGCGAGGTACAGGGAACGCTGCAAATGCTCTTTGACCGCCAGTACATTTTGACCGAGGATGTGGTGGTGGAAACCCGGTATCGCACGGAAACCGACACATGGACGGACGAGGACGGCAACTCCCATACGGACACCTATCAGGTGCCTTACGACTATTACATCTGTACGGTTACGCTGGAGAACTTTGATTTATCCCATGTGCCCGTATATGTCATGAGCGAGGAGCAGCTTTCACGGTATGCCATCTATATGGCAACGCTGGGAAACCGCCCCGATCTGTTCCCGGATTCTCCCTATGTGAACAAGTACATTACCGGGAAACCCGGTGATTACGAAGTGCCCGGAGAATATCTGGACGATGAAACCTTTGCCGCGATGCTTGCCGAAGCGCAGAAATACATCGGCTATCCCTATGTGTGGGGCGGCAGTTCTCCCGCCACTTCCTTTGATTGCTCGGGCTACGTTTCGTGGGTCATCAATCACTCCGGCTGGAATGTGGGCAGGCTGGGAGCCCAGGGGCTCTATAACATCTGTACGCCGACCAGCTCTCCCAAACCCGGTGATCTGGTGTTCTTCAAAGGCACCTATGACACGCCGGGCGTGAGCCATTGCGGGATTTATGTCGGTGATGGAAAAATGCTGCATTGCGGAGATCCCATCGGCTACGCAAATTTGAATACAAGCTACTGGCAATCTCATTTTTACGCCTACGGGCGTTTACCGTGACAGGAGGTTTTGAAATGGCAACTACCAAAAGCATGAAAATTCAGGCCGAGATTGATAAGGTCAAGGCTAAAATCAGTGAACAGCAGGCCCGGCTCAAGGAGCTGGAGCAGAAAAAGCTGGAGGCGGAAAACAGTGAGATCGTGGACATCGTGCGTGGCATGAGCATCCCTCTTGCGGAGCTGCCCCTGCTGTTTGAAAAGCTGAAAGGCGGCGGGGCTTTGGGACAAAGTGTCCCGAAGTCCGAGGATGAGGAAAAGGAGGAAAACTGAATATGAAACGGTTTCGAGTTTTGACAGCGGCGCTTTGTGCCGCTGTTTTGTTATGCGGCTTTAGCGTTCCCGCCTATGCCTACGCAGGCGGCGAGGGCGAGGACTACGGCGATCCCACAATGGAAACCCCGGCCCCGGAGCCGACTATTACGCCGGGCGAGGGCTTTTCCGAGGAGGGAAACCTTGTAACCCGTGATCTGCTCTATGACGAGCACACCAACAAGCAGTTTATTACCGTCCAGACCAGCGGCGGCAATACCTTTTACATTGTCATTGATTATGACAAGCCTGTGGACGAGGAAGGCGAACAGTATGAAACCTACTTTTTCAGCGTTGTGGATGAGGGGGATCTGCTGGCCGCAGCCGAGGCCGCTGGCGTGGAACAGGCGGTCTGCTCCTGTCCGGAGAAATGTGCGGCGGGGACTGTGAATACAGACTGCCCGGTGTGCTCCGTCAATATGGGGAAATGCGTAGGTGCAGAGCCGGAGCCCGAGCCTGCCCCGGAGCCTGAGCCGGAACCCGAGAAGCCGGGCAACGCCGGGATGCTCCTTTTAGTGCTGGCTGTCATGGGCATCGGCGGCGGGGCCGCATGGTATTTCAAGATTTACCGTCCGAAACACCAGCAGGTTGACCAGCCCGAGGAGGACGATGGCGGAGAGTACCCGGACTATGACGAGTTTGAAGATGACGGCCCCCCGTGGGACGAGGAGGACGAAACCGAAGAAAAGGAGGAAATCAGATGAATTTTACCAGCAGTCCCTTTGAACGAATGATGAAAGAAGTACCGCACCCCGGCTGGGACAATGACGATCCTTGTAAGGGATGCCGTTACTACAAGGAGTGCAAAGGAAAGAAAAAACAGTGCCGGAAGAAGTTCCGGGCGCTGATCGTGGAGCCCCGCCCTTCGGGCCATCGTGGCCCGAAGTCTTAAATGGACGCCCGGGAGCTGACCCGTGACGAGAAGAAGAAAATCCGTTCTCTTGTCATGGGGATGTGCGCTAACTATGACCGGGAAAGCGGCCTGTGCCTTCCTCTTGACTGTGCCTGCTATATGCTGCACAAGTGCTGGACAGGGGCGTACTGCCGTTATTTCCGTGAGGCTGTCCTACCTCTTAACCCGGAGCTTCAAGCGTCGCTGACAACGGAAGGCATCTCCCCGGAGCTGCGGGCCTGTGCGGTCTGCGGAAAGGCATTTTTGCCCGAGGGGCGTCAAGCCTACTGCTCCGACGCCTGCAAGGCCGAAGGGAACCGCCGGAAAAGCCGGGAACGCATGAGGAAAATGCGGGAGAAAAGGCCGGGCGGCTGTTACGATTTGCCGCCTCCAAAGGCTTGACATTCCGGGCTTTTTTGAGGGTGTTTCCGGGGTGGGAATATCTTATTACATTCCTCCCCGGTCTGCCCTCTTATTTCGTAACATCCAGCACTTCGGGTCATGTTGGCCCGAGGCACAGAAAGGAGGGATCTCTTGGAGACAGTACAAGGATATGTGATTTTGAAAGCTGCCACCTTTGAAACCGGACACGGCTTTGCGCTGGGGCATAATCCGGGAGCGCCGAGCCCCTTTGTGACCTGGCAGTTTACCGAGGGGGAAAACGGCCATCGGGATTACTACTGGGGCCGCTATGGAACCAGTCAGGCGTGGGCGCAGCGGGACTTTGACCGCCGGTTGGACGACTATCAGCAGTTTTACCATGCGGCGGTCAAGCATACCGAGCTGGGACCGGAGGGCGTTTACCGCTATTATTCCACCCAGCGGCCCGTGGACATAGGCACCTACCCGAAGCCGCCGGATAACCAGCCTCTTTCCATCGTCAACTACGATGATGACAGGCGGCGTCCTGTGGCAGACGGCAGGCTGATGGCATGGGGCGAACTGACCTACGCAAAGCCGCTGACCGAAAAGCAGATGGAGGATTATGAACTGAAACCAGCACCGGGCAATCCTGACCGGGTGTGCCCATCCATTACTGCCCGGCTCAAAGATGGAACCAGAGGGCAGGAACCCCCGAAGGAGCCCGGCCAGAAGCGGAGCCATAAAAACCATGAGGAACGATAAAGGAGGATCGCCATGCACGAAAAAGACAACTATCTGAAAACCGCCGAGCTCTCCACGGAGCAGAACTGCAACATGATCGACGGCGTACCCAACAATACGCCCATCTCACCCACGCCCCCGGAGCTGGACGCAAAACCGCTTGATAAGGTAAAGGAGCCCAAAGAGCGCCGGAAAGGCCGGGAGCTGGAACGCTGATGGAGAACCGCAAGCGGAATGTCCATCTGCACGTCATGGTAACGCCGGACGAGCTGGCAGCCATCCATGAACGGATGGCTGAGGCGGGCATTTCCAACGCCGGGGCTTATGTACGGAAAATGGCTCTGAATGGGTATATCCTGCACATCGACCTTGCGCCCGTAAAAGAGCTGATCTCTCTGCAACGGCGCTGTTCTAACAATCTCAATCAGGTTGCCATACACGCACATACCTATGGCGTGTACCCGGAGGAAATCGACGGATTGAAGCGGGACTATGAAAAGCTGTGGGGCGAGGTGTCAAAGGTGCTGCGGGAGCTTTCCGAGCTGGTGGCAAAGTAAGACGAGGGCGGCAGGCTTCCGTTGCGGGGCTTGCCGCCCTGCTCTTTTTTTACCACTTCGGGCCAGTATGACCCGAAGGTTTGGGACAGGATTTACTAATCTTTCGCAACATTTATGTCCCCGGGCAGGCATGATAAAATAGAGGTAGGAAGGATAGATAAAGGAGGTTTTGAAGATGAAGATACTGCTGAAAATATTGGTTGCTCCCTTTGCTTTGGCGTTGTCCCTTCTGGCGGCTCTGCTGGTGTTCCTATTTGATATTTGTGCCGTCCTGCTGACGATTGCCTCTGTGATCCTGACGGTGCTGGGTGTCGCTCTCTTTTTCACGCCGACGCCCATAGGCGGGATTGTATTTCTGTTTCTTGCCTTCCTTCTTTCGCCGTATGGACTGCAAGCGGCGGCGGGCTCCCTTCTTTGGGCGCTGGACGGAGGCAAATCCGCTCTGTACCGGTTTCTGGCAAGTTAAGCAGCCTCGGGCCATACTGGCCCGAAGTCGGGGCGGTCTGAATGGGCCGCCCCTTTCTCATGGAAAGGAGGAATGATTTTTGGCTACCACAACTTTGTTACAGCGCCATGCGGGCGAAGGCGAAACGATTGCTGAGGCTATCCGGGATTGTCTGGACTATGGCAAGGACCCGGAGAAAACAGAAAGCGGAAAGTATATCTCCGCTTATGAATGTGATCCGGCCACCGTGGCGGACGAGTTCCTTTTGGCAAAGGCCAGCTATGCCGCTATGACGGGTCGGGAACAGAAAAAAGAAAATGATGTGCTGTGCTATCAGATACGACAATCCTTCTATCCGGGCGAGATCACCCCGAAGGAGGCGAACCGTATCGGCTATGAGCTGGCTATGCGCTGGACAAAGGGGCGGCACGCTTTTATCGTTACCACGCACACCGATAAGCAGCACATCCATTGTCACATTTATTACAACTCCACCACCCTTGACTGCACCCGGAAATTCCGAAATTTTTGGGGCTCCAGCTTCGCCCTTCGGCGGCTCTCTGACAGGCTGTGCCTTGAAAACGGGCTGTCCATCGTGGAGAACCCGAAGCCCCGGAGCAAGGGCAAGTATCGGAACTATGGGGAGTGGCAGAAAGACCGGAAAGGGCCGCTTTCCTATCAGGACCGACTGCGCCTTGCTATTGATACTGCGCTGGCGGAACGCCCCGCTGATCTGGACGAATTTCTCAATTTGATGAAGCGGGCCGGGTATGAGGTCAAGACGGTTCGAGGCGGCGGTATCAGCTTCCGGCTGACCGGGCAGGGACAGGAA